>Ga0209754_1000101_pt1 | contig 135208 bp, 114 predicted proteins | sample MesohylBB_FD_187295 | JGI IMG/M metagenome (GOLD analysis project Ga0209754, IMG submission 187295) | Host-associated microbial community of the marine sponge Aplysina aerophoba from Gulf of Piran - sponge mesohyl, lysed by bead beating... | ecosystem: Host-associated > Porifera > Sponge >... | reverse complement strand
TCGCAAAAGCATTGTCGGATTCAGCATTAGGTGGGTTTCTCTCTAAACTCAAGACCAAAGCAGAAACGCTGAGAATACCTGTCACAGAAGCATCGCAATTCTATGCGAGTAGCAAAACCTGTAGCAGTTGTGGATATAAAAAGAAAGATCTAACGCTTTCAGAAAGAACGTATCATTGCAGTCAATGTGATGTCTCTATAGATAGAGATGTTAATGCTGCAATAAACTTAAGAAATGTCGCGGTAGGGCATACCGAGACAGAAAACGCTTGTGGAGTCCAAATAAGACCTCACACTGAGGCACGAGAGACGGAAGCAGGAAAAGCCGTTTGGAAGCAACAAGTGCTGCCAATATAAGAGCTAAGAATCCCCCACGCTTTAGCGGGGGAGTATGTCAATTTGAGAAAAGTTGCTTAATATATTTTAGGAGGGTCGTATTATGCTATACAACCGATATAACATTAGGTTAACGTTGTCCCTTGTGGTAATATGCCAAATCTTTTTATGTCTTGATGCAATTTCTAAAGATATAGAGTTTGATGAGTTACCTAAACACATACAAAAAATTGTTATCCGTGAAATAGGTGATGTGCCAATTGATGATATTGACAGGGATAAAGATAATGGTAAGATTGAATATGATGTAGAAGCGGAAAATGATAAAATAAGAATTGAGTTAGAGATTACTGAGGATGGCACTTTCAAGCAGAGAGATATTACTGAGGAGATTTCTTTCTTTGATCTTCCGAAACCTGTTCAGGATACGGTATATCGGCACATCGGGTCGCTGGAAATTGATGATGTGGAGCGGAAAACAGAACTTGGTAAGAACGTATTTTATGATGTTGAAGCAGATGATATGGGGGTTGAAATTGACCTTGAGATTGCTGAAGATGGGACTCTGATAGATATTGATATGAGTGATCCGATTGAGCTTCGGGTGGAATTGATTGCAAAGTCTAAACTACCGACACTTGAAGATATTTCACCTTATAGAGAGGCGCTTGTCTTTTATGAGTATAAACTAAAGAAGCGGTTAGACGGTGAGTTCAAAGGGAAGAACCTACGAGTAGCACATTGGGCAATATACGATAACCAACCGCAGTCAATTGGGAAAGTGAAAATTGGATCTTCCCAGACATTAGAACTATATCCATATCAACAATTCAGAGAACTCGAAAGTATCTTTACAAGTGATACGCTTGACTTAGACCCAGACATACCGCTTTACCACGATATTGGACAGAAGATACTTGAAGACCGATCAATGGATGATCGTTTTGACTATGATTCTATTCTATCTGAAAAGATGCCTGTTTTTTGGCAACTAAAAGACCAACTGAAACTTGTTGCATTAGGTGACTCTCGTTGTGAATGTGGTGTTCAGACGGGTTTATTTTATGGTAAAGAGAATCGAAGGACACCTGTGGCATACAACCTTGCAATTTCAGGAGGTTCGTTGGAGGTTCAGAAACTGATTGTAGATGAATATCTTCTGAAACTTCCCAACTTAGAGTGGGTGGTTTATCAGATGTCACCTCGTGTGGTTAATCGTCACTTTGAAAAATCATCAGATAGAGACTTGCGAAGAAGCGATGGATATGAATTTGATCAGAAACATGCCAAAACACTTTGGAAGCCAACCGATGAAAAAGTTAAGAAAAAGACAACAGGTGAAATTGCTGCTATACCCTATGTTGGCGCGTATTGGTCTGAACGTCCGTGGGGTTGGGAATATAAGAATGAAATCTGGCAAAATCCTGAAAAAGACAATTTTGATGAGGAATGGGAAATATCTGAAAAACGGTGGAACCGTCTTAAAGAGATGATTGCTTCATTAAGAGACCAAGATGTCAACATACTGCTATATCTGTCGCCATTCCATCCAATTATGCGCGGTGAATCTGTGGTAGATGATGACGGAACGACACAGGAAGGGTATAGGGAATTGGTTGATGAATTACGAAAGTTACAGAAGCAGTATCCAAACCTTGTCTTCGTAGACTTGATGTTGGGTGGTAATCACGATTTTACATCGGATATGTTCAAAGACCTTGATCATCTGAATGCACTTGGTGCAACGAAGTTGACACAGGAACTCGAAAAGGTTAGAAAGCGGTATACGAAGAGACTGCGAAAATAACGAGAGATTGATGTTATAGTAGAATACCGCTTTTTTGACACATTTTCAAGACCTTCCGTCTAACTTTTTGATGTCGCAATCCAGTCTATATATAACAAAATAGTCAGGTTAATATGGTATGGTTTTTAGTTCTCACATCTTTGTCTACTACTTCCTACCGATTGCATTATTAAGTTATTACTTACTCCCCCGACAAGCGAAACATCTTGGTCTCACACTTCTGAGTTATCTATTCTACGGTTGGGCAAACCCACCATTTGTTCTGTTGATGTTTGCATCTACGGTAGTAGATTATATGTGTGGACGCGTCATCTATGCAAGTGAAGATTACCGCAGACGTAAACTTGCTTTGACAATCTCCATCTGTTCTAATCTATCGCTATTGGGTTTTTTCAAATACTTCAATTTCGGTGTATCAAACTTTAATTCTATTCTTGAATTTTTAGGGTTACCGATATTGGAGAGTGTTCTTGCAGTAACCCTTCCTCTTGGTATCAGTTTCTACACATTCCAGTCGATGAGTTATACGATAGATGTGTATCGTGGTGATGGTAAAGCAATTCGCAATTTCATTGATTTTGCGTGCTATGTGTCAATGTTTCCTCAGCTTGTTGCAGGACCGATAATTCGGTTTTCAGAAGTTGCGGGTCAGCTCAAACAAAGGACACACACATTAGAAAAATTTGCACGTGGCATTGCTTTTTTCTCATTGGGAATGGTGAAGAAGATACTATTAGCCAACCCTTGTGGCAAATGCGCGGACACAGTGTTTGATGCGGGTATTGTTAGTACACTTGATGCGTGGTATGGCACTATTGCTTACTCCTTTCAAATCTATTTTGATTTTAGCGGATATTCAGACATGGCAATCGGTTTAGGGTTAATGTTGGGTTTTACGTTTCCCAAAAACTTCGATTCGCCTTATGCTGCAGGGTCTATAACTGAGTTTTGGCGAAAATGGCATATCTCGCTATCAAGTTGGCTGCGTGATTATCTCTATATTCCACTTGGTGGAAATCGTAAGGGGCGGACACGAACGTATATCAATTTGGCACTGGTGATGTTGCTCGGAGGTTTATGGCATGGTGCTTCGTGGAATTTTGTTATCTGGGGTGGAATTCATGGAGGCATGCTTGCTATTGAAAGGTATCGTGGCAAGACAAGTTTCTATGAAACACTTCCGAGGGTATTACGAATTGTGTTGACGTTTCTGCTTGTGCTGATTACATGGGTTTTCTTTCGGTCAATAGATTTGTCACACGCGCTTACCTACTTGCAATGTATGTTTAGCAGTGCTAATATAAATCCTGCAACCGATTTAGTTTCTGGCATTTTGTATCAACCCTATTATTTAATGACAATGTGTATAGCGGGAATAGTTGTCTGGAGTTTTCCACAGACTTGGGATTGGACACAAAGACTGACACCTCTCCGAATGGGTGTGTGTCTATTGTTGTTTATAGTTTCGCTTGCTGTTTTGTCAACACAGGCATACAATCCATTTATCTATTTTATTTTTTAATAGTAGTTAGTCTTCAGTAGTCAGTGATCAGAAAGATTAGTAGATGATATATACGGTTAATATGGAATAAAATATGCGTAGTTTAGCAGAACAACGTAGAGAAACAGCAGAAATAGATCTTGGTAACACACTCATCAAACGAAGTGTCTGTATAGTGAGTCTTCTCATTTTTGGAGTACTACTTCTTTCAGTACCAGTATGTCAGTTTGTTTCGGAAATAGTCCGAGGAAAATTCACTCAGGTTTCAGGTACTGTTGCGCTATTTTCTAATCCTAAACGCGAATCTTTTGAAGAATATGAGGATACATTAGAGGAAGAATCCGTGCTGACCAACTGGTTGTTGCCAAGTGTGCAGACGGTTATGACAGGATTTCTCCGTACTGGTAATGAACAGGTCTATTTGGGAAGTGAAGGGTGGCTATATTATCGTGCGGATGTTGATTCTTTAATTTCCTCTCCTGGAATTCAATCAGACAAATCGGACGATTCTAATTTTACACAAGATGCACTTGAGGCGATTGTTGATTTCAAACGTCAGTTGGAAGCGCGTAACATTGTCCTTATTGTGATGCCGACACCTGTGAAACCTACTATTCATCCAGAAAAGTTTTCTTCACGACAGAACCGTCCAACTGCTCCGTTAAATAATCCTTCATACGAGGGGTTTGTTGAAGGACTGATATCACATGGTGTTTTGGTGTATGACCCGACATTGATGCTCTTTGATGCTGCCCGAGAAGAGAAACAATATCTGAAAACAGATACACATTGGAATCCAGAAGCAATGGAAAGCGTTGCACAGCATCTTGCCGGGTTCATTACAGAACATGTAGTATTTGACAATATGCCTGAGTCTGCTTATGCAAAATCTACAGAAGAGGTTACCAATGAAGGTGATATAGCGAGGATGCTGAACCTACGTGAAAACCAAAACCTGTTTCCGCAGGAAAGCGTCACAACGCATGTTATCAGGACTGAATCGGGTGATTATTGGAAACCTGACCGTAATGCTGAGATATTGTTACTCGGTGATAGCTTTAGTAATATCTATTCACTTGGATGGTTGGGTTGGGGAGAATCGTCAGGATTCGTGGAGCACCTTAGTTCAGAACTATCACGACCAATTGATAAGATCGTCACTAACGCTGGTGGTTCATTTCTAACACGGCAAACTTTGGTGAAGGAACCAGAACGGCTTGATGGGAAACGTGTTGTTGTTTATCAGTTTGCTTCACGTGAAATCGTTTTCGGTATTTGGAAAAGATTGCAGATTCCAGAAACCGATACAATATCAGTTGAAGGAGTGGACAAACCGATTAAACAGGGGAGTGAGAAAACGATAGTTGCTTCAATCAAAGACCGAACTGTACCTCCTGTTCCTGGTACTGTTCCATATTCTGATTGTATCATCGCTCTTCATCTTGAAAAGATTGAGTCAGTTGGACTTCCGGATGAGTTTGTGGTGTTTGTGTGGGGTATGCAAGATAACAAGTGGACAGATGCTGCGAAATATAAAGTTGGACAGAAAGTGAAGTTACGTATCCAAGAATGGGCATCGGTTCAAGACAACTATGGGAGTTATAATCGTATTGAATTGGATAATGAAGATGCTTGGGTGCTTGATGTTTTTTGGGGTGAGGTGCCATGATGATGAAACGGTACATAGTGTATGTGTTGATTCTATTTTCTTTCCTTTTGGCATCCTTGTATGTTTATAATTTCGTTGAAGCTGCATCGACCCGTTTCATCGAATCGCTAACTGAAAAAGTTGCTGAAGCAGAAAGAGAAAAAACAACAGTTGTTATCGGAGAGGGGGAGTGGTTATTCTTTGCTCCTGAGCTACGACATTTGAGTGCAGGACAATTTTGGGGTGATGCGGCAAAAAAAGTCAGTAAAGCATCAAAACCTGAGTATGCTGATCCACTCCCTGCTATCCTTGACTTCAAGGAGCAATTGGAGAATGCAGGAATTGCGTTGATTTTCGTTCCTATACCAGCAAAAGCGACAATTTATCCAGAGAAGATTTCTGACCACGGTAAAGTTTTAGGACGCACAGATGAACACCATCAAGCATTCTATGAGATGTTGCGTCAACAGGGAGTGAATGTGTTAGATTTGACGGATCTTTTTTTGGAACATCGGTTCAACGAAGCGGGTGTATTGTATTGCAGACAGGATACACATTGGTCAGGACAAGCGTGTATTTTGGCTGCAGAGGCAATTGTTAAGGAAATTGGGAACCGTGCTTGGATGGAGGGAATACCAAAACGGAAGACGATTCTTGAAACACAGACGGTTGAAATAACTGGAGATCTATGGAAAGAACTTGGAGATAAAAAGATAATGAAGGAGAAGTTACAACTATCCTTTGTCAAGGAAGTTAATGGTTCACCTTCTGATGATCAATCATTTGGTAGGTCGTGGCGTGCGAGTCCAGTTGTGTTGTTAGGGAATAGCCACAACCTTGTTTTCCACGCAGGGGGAGATATGCATGGACAAGGGTCAGGGTTACCTGATCATCTTGCACATCAGCTTGGTTTTGCTGTGGATGTGGTTGCTGTTCGTGGTTCTGGTGCGACTCCCTCACGTCTGAATCTGTTTCGCAGACGTGATAATATGAGAGGGAAACGTGTTGTTGTTTGGTGTCTGAGTGTTCGTGAATTTACGGAGGGACAGGGGTGGCGCAAAGTGCCTGTGATTAGATGAGGGTAAAGTTTTATGTCTGAACCGGGATTTATTTGTCAGAATCACAGATTACACAGATTGCGCGGATTATTGCGTTTGGAATTTTAGGTGCCCTTACTTATGTCAGTGTTTGTGTGTATTTGTATGTAGCGAAAACAATTAACCGTAGAAAGGAAGACAATACACTAAAATCAGGAATCCGTGTTTATCCGCGATTCAGACAGACAAGAATAACTAATTTGATGCCTATGGTAAGGTTAGGAAACTGCATCATAGGCATCAAATTAGCGTATAAAATTTGTGTGTATGATACACCTTTCGCCCCGCTGGGGCTATAATGTTGATGTCGGAGGTCGCTACGCTCGCTCCGACCTACATTGAAGCAACGGTCGCGGAGACCCCCCGTCCTACAATTAGGAAGCACTACGGTGAGAACATAGGGTCCATCTAACAACCGGATTTATGAGATACATTCTTGTATTATTCGGAGGCTTCGGCTTCTTCTGCAGCTTTGCGTTCCAGTTCCTCACGCCAACCGAGGACCATTCCAGATTTGATATGGTTTATGTCAAATCCGGTGTAACGATCTTCAAGTGTGTCACCGAGTTTCTGTGTTTCTGCCCATCGGTCCCAAGCAGTTTTCATCCATTCGTGTGGGAGTGCATCTCTCACGGCAGGATCAAGTTGCCATGCGTGTCGTACATCTGTTACTGAAGGTTCACCTTCGAATTCTCCTGACCATTTTGACCAACCGATTGACAATGTATTCCGTTCGCGCTCGGGGACGGTATGTCCTGTATGGATCGTTGCACCGTTGCGTATAAGTGCTTCTCCTGCCTTTAAGCGAATTGCGACTTGTTCGGGGAGAGGGTCCGAGCCGTTCCAACTGGGGGTATACGGTATACCTGCATCTTTCATGTTTTTCGGTAGAAGGACATCATGTTCTAACGGTGTGCGCCAACGGTGATGACTTCCTGGAACAAGCTCATGACACTCGTCGTCAGCAAGTGCTAAAAACATGCTCACGCCATTTCGTTCATTGATTCTCTTAAGATTGTTTTCTTGGATTTCTTTCCAACGTATTCTTTCCACTTCTTCGGAGTATGCTTCAGGTCCATCCCCTCGCACTTCACGTTGTGCGAAGTATGCCTTTCCTGTTCCCCACCATGTTTCGTCTCTGTGCCATCCGAGTTTATTTTCGTGTGTACGTGGATTTGCCCAGAGTAACGTACCTCTAAAGGTAAGGTCTTCCGGTTGAAGTCCGTGGCACCAAGAAGCCACAAAATCTAAAAAATCAGTTGAACCGTGGAATTCATTAAAACTGGGTTCACCAAAATCGGGATGTATAATTCCACGTATTGCCCAAGGTTGTTCTTGTCCAGTTCGGTGTACATATCCTTTTGAGCAGTCGATGACATCATATTTGTTTTCAGGAGCGCATGCTTCAGTTACACGTCTTCCTGCTTCTCTAAGCTTAGGTATCCAAGGGTTGTCAACGAAGTCGTTTATAATGACAAAACCGTGTTCCTTCAAGTGATCTAAGCGTTCTGGTGTTGCGCCGGGTGCTGAATGTTCTGGATTGAAATCAGCAAAAGCAGGCGCGCGGTATGTTTCCGTTGCAGTCGATTCATTACCGTTCATTACAATTCCTCCCTTCGGTGTGTGTTGATGTTATATGTACCGAAGTCAGTCTCATAAATATGAATTGTGGTTTGAATTACACGCTATGTTACCAATAGTCTGGGAATTATGACATTATAAGTTTAATTTGTCAAATTGGATTAGTGTAGGGTGTGTAAAATTTTTACATCTTGTCTGTCTGAATCGCAGAAAGCACAGAGGATGCGGAAGACGCGCAAGTAAAAGGTGTTTTCTGTGTCTTCTGTGTTTTCAGTATTTTTTGCGATTCAGACATTTAACTCGTGTCTTCCGCTATTCAGACAGAAAAACCGACAGTTGAATGCCTTTGGTAATATGTAAAATGCGTCTTGACAAATTGGGGAGGATAATGATAAAATTATAGTCTAAAGATATAGAGAGGAAAGCATTATGGCATCACAAACGGAATTAAAATCAATGTTAAATGCCCCCATTGGTTTAGAACCAAATACATACCTTCACTTTTATAATGGCGGGAAACTTCGCGCTGAATTTATGGGGGAACAGGATCCAAAAGACGATTATTACTCAGAAGAATGGATTTTTTCTACAAATAGGGCGATTACACCCGGTAGAGACAACCCACCTGAAAAGGGTTTTAGTATAATTCAATTTCCAAGTGGAGAGAAAGGACTATTAAAGGAGTTATTAGATGCATTTCCTGAAGAGACACTTGGGAATGCACACGTTGAGAAATATGGGACAGATTTAGGAGTACTTCTCAAGATATTTGATGTTGGTGAAGGTGCACATATCCCTATCCACTGGCATCCGAGCCCAGATTTTTCAAAGGAACACCTTGATTCACCTTTTGGTAAAAATGAGGCGTGGATATTGATAGGTACACGTCCAGGTGCGAAGGCATGGATTGGATGGAAAGAGGCGATAGATAAAGCAGAATTCCGTCGGTTGATGGAAGCACAAGATATTGAAACACTACGGAGTCTGATGCATGTGGTGGAACCACAGGTTGGTGAGGTATATTTCCTACGTACACCGATTGTTCATTCACTTGGTACAGGACTTTGTGTGCTTGAACCACAGGAACCTACAGATTGGAATATTCTTGCTGAATGGGAAGGATTTCCTTATGAACGGGAAGATGGTCACCTTGGACTTGGATGGGATTTAGCAGTTGATGCTGCCGAATTTGACAAGCTTGAGTTAGATTATCTGAACAACTACATTCGGCGAACACCTGAACTTGTGAGAGCAGAAGGTGATAACCGCGAGGACCGGATAGTTCCAGAGGAAGCGTTGCAGTATTTTGGATGTTCACGACTCACAGTAACTTCAACTCTCAGTATGCCTTCTGGTCAAGGTTTTTATGCATTGGTAACGTTGGGTGGTGAGGGTGTACTACGTGGTGACTTTGAAGATGTACCACTGAAACGCGGTAAATCTGTCTTTATTCCAAGATGCTTGTCAAGTTATGTTATTGTCAGCACGGGTGATACCCCGATGGAAGTTATATGTTGCTATCCGCCTAACCTTTAGTAGAACGAAGTGAACCCCAAAATTCAAAGTTCGTGAATAATATAAATTATGTCGGAGGTTGCTTTGCTTGCTCCGACCTACGAACTAAATTGACCTAATGGCTGAACGCAATGTTGGATTTTAAGCCTCCGAAACCTAATTTATCTGTGATAAAGGTTGCAAACGGTATTTTGCCGATTTACAATCGACTGCAATTGAAGGGATTATCGTTAGATATTGATGCGGAGTCTATCGCGAGATTAGAATCAATTCAGGGTGAATCTACATTAATTTCACCTAACCATGCTGCCTCTGCTGATCCGATGGTTATGTTTCTATTGTCTAAACATATATCTCAGCCGTTTTACTATATGGCGGCAAGAGAAACTTATGGTAAGGGTATGTTTAGCGGTATTCGTGGGAATTTGATGCAACGGTTAGGAGTTTATTCAGTAGTTCGTGGTACAGTGGATAGACAGGCGTTCAGAACAACCCGTAAACTTTTATCTGAGGGTAGGTGGCCTCTTGTCATTTTTGGTGAGGGAGAAATATCACATCAGAATGATACGGTGATGCGTTTTGAAAGGGGTGTTGTTCAGTTCTGTTTCTGGGCAATAGACGACATGAAAAAGGAGAGTGTTGATAAGCCTTTGTATGTTGTTCCATTCGGTATCAAATATCGTTATACAAAGGACATGTGGAGTGTGATTGATACTGCCCTGATAGAATTAGAGCGCAGTATTCTCCCCTCGTCTGCCCGTACACCTGTTGAGCGTTATCAACGTCTCAGACGTATTGGTATCGCTGTCCTTTCAACACTTGCTGAGGAATATCAGTACAAAGTGGATCCTGATGCATCCTTAAACGAGCATATTCAGGGACTCAAGGAACAAATATTGTCTCACGCTGAAAAAATTATGGGTATTCAATCCGATAAAGATGTGCTTACCCGTGTTCGTGCGTTGAAGAACATTGTTGATGCTGAAGTGTATAGAGATATTGATCAGATGACGGATTATGAGCAAAAAATACATGAGGAGCAACTTCAGAAGTTTCAGCAATTTTACCCGGATTTGGAACGGTTGATTAATTTCATTGCTATTTCGGATGGATATGTTGCAGAAGAGCATTCCCCAGAACGTTACCTTGAAGTGATTTTTAGGTTGGAGAGAGAGGTATTTGGTTCGGCAAAGATGCGAGGACCACGTGTTGCGTCAATTCGTGCGGGTGAACCGATAAACATCTTAGAAGACTACGATACATACAAATCACAGAAGAAAGAGACGGTTGAGCGGATTACGACTGAACTTGAAACAGAAGTGCAGAAATTGGTTTCTGGAATTAGTTAGTTAATATCAGGAGTATTTAGTTGAGGGTGGTTCATTATTATTTGATACAGTTCAACGAATGGTGTCATATTTTAAACGTTTCATACACACTGTAGGAGCAACCTGCTGGTCCGCGATCCAGCAGATGCAATACAGACATAGTATTCATTGGATCGCGACCGGGAGGTCGCTCCTACAGAGTATAAGAGATTTCCGTAGGACACCAATATCTGCAAGGCATTGTCCAATACAAATATGAACCACCCTCATTTAGTTATACTATTTTGACCTAATATTGAAATATGTCGGTCCTACAGAAAATGTGTAGCTATTTCAATAATTCACCTTAATTTATAAAATAATCCTATTAGGAGGAAAACATGGCAAAAAAATTGTCTATTGGTAGTTGGGCTTATGCCTTTGGTCCTTATGAAGATAATCCTGTTCCGTTTGATGATGTTGTCAAACGTCTTGGTGAGTTGGAGTTTGATGGCATTGAAATTGGTGCCTTTAAACCGCATATTGACATCAACGATTACCCGATGAAAAGCGACCGTGATGCTGTTAAAGGTTTGATAAGTTATTACGGTTTGGAAGTGTCTGGATTGGCAGCGGACTTCTGGTCGCATCCCGGTCCCGCAACCGACGATGCACAAGAAGATGATTTCTACTTCAAGTTATTTAGGCGTAATCTTCAACTTGCGCTTGATCTCGGTTCTCCATCGATTCGTGTGGATACTGTGACAGATGCAGAAACAGATCCTGGTGTTGAGCGTGAGAAAGCGTGGGATCGGATTGTATCTCTATGGCAGCGTTGTGCGCAAGTTGCCGAAGATCATGGTGTGTTGATGTTGTGGGAGTTTGAACCGGGATTTATGTTCAATAAACCGAGTGACATCATTAATTTACCTAAAGCTGTGGATCACCCGAATTTCAAGGTAATGTTTGACACGTGCCATGCACAGATGTGTGCAACTGTTGGGTCGCGGCAAGTCGGTGAAAAAGAGACACTTGGTGATAATGGAGTCATTGAACTTGCGCGGCAACTCAAAGGAGAAATTGGTCATTTCCATCTCATTGACTCCGACAACACACTGCATGGTGACGAAACCAGTACTCATGCTCCTTTTGGTGATGGTGTTTTGGACTTTGACGCGATTATTCCAGTTATCATGGATGAGACAGGATATGATGGAGAGTGGTTCTCTATTGATCTCTGTTTCTGGCCTGAGGCGTGGGAAGTAACAGAAAATGCTAAGAAGTTTCTGACACCTTATTTAGAAAGGTATTAGGAACAAACAGATATCCGTAGGGTTAGGTTACAATGAAATATTATACTAATTGACCCTACGGATATTATTATGCTTGTTTCATAATTGTGGAAGATTGTGTAAGTCATGCTAAATATGCAGTCAGTAGACACCTTAATTGACTTCGCCTTTTCGGAGGATATTGGTGTTGGAGATATTACCACAGAGGCAACAGTGTCATCTGAGCAAAAAGCCATTGGCACACTACATGCGAAAAGTGAAGGTATTGTTGCAGGACTACCAGTCGCTGAACGTGTTTTTAGTAGATTGGATTCTGATCTAACTTTCACTATCTTTGTCTGTGATGGTGACTCTATTCTTGCAGGTGCTCCAATAGCTGAGGTACAAGGTAACGCAAAAACAATTCTCATTGGAGAAAGAACTGCTTTAAACTTTATGCAAAGGTTATCTGGTGTAGCTACGTTAACGTCTCAGTTTGTAAAAGCAGTAGCAGGTTATGATGTAAAAATAGTAGATACCCGAAAGACGACTCCCGGTTGGCGTGCCCTTGAAAAATATGCTGTCCGCGTTGGTGGAGGTAATAATCACCGCTTTGGTCTTTACGATGGTGTGTTAATCAAGGACAATCATATAATTGCTGCTGGTGGGATTAGTAATGCAGTTCAATGCGCAAAGAAGGCAGCACCTCATACTGCCAAGATTGAGGTAGAGGTAGAATCTATTGAGCAGGTGAATGAAGCCCTTGAAGCAGGGGCAGACATCCTACTTCTTGATAACATGTCTATTGAAACGATGGAGCAGGTGGTAAAACTGATTGACAACCGAGTGATTACAGAAGCTTCAGGTGGAATTACATTGGAACGGGTACAAGACGTTGCGTCTACAGGTATTGATTATATCTCAGTTGGAGCATTGACACATTCAGCAATGCCATTGGATATTAGTCTAACGTTAAGGCATTCTGGTACATAGTCCTTTGTCATTAGAATCCATTTTCATTTCATATAAAACAGAGGAAACGCAGTTATAATGCAAGTCCCTATGAGCCGCGATAATATGATTCGGGGTCTTATTTTCTTTACGATATTTACATTAGCGGGATTGTTCCTTAGTTTTATATGGAGTGGTACACAAGATATACAAAGCGGTGCAGAAGAATTAGCACAGATTTTTAAGGAGATGCGGTATGAATATTTACTTGCAGTGTGTGTATTCACGTTTCTCGACTGGTTGTGTGCAGGACTTCGATTTCACATTTTCATTAGAGTCGTATCTCCGACAATGAAATTCCGTGATAGTTTTCGTGCGATATTAGCAACGATTTGTGTATCAGCAATTACCCCATTTCAGACAGGAGGGGTTGGTCATCTTTATATTTATTCTCGATCTGGTGCGCCTTTATCAGGAGCAATAACTGCAGGTATCGCCTCATTTCTTTCGACATTAATTATTCTAATTGTCGCTGCTGGAGGTATCTTGTGGATAGATCCGAGTTCAATACCGAAAGAAACGACCTGGATTAGTTTTTTTAGTTTTCTGATATTTAGTATCGTCTTTATTGTATTTGTTCTGTTGCTATTGAAGCCTGATATTGTTCTGCGCATTTTTCAGTGGTTATGTGACCATGTTGGTAGAAGATTTACCTCCATTACGCATTTCTTAGAGCGTGTAAAATCGAAAGTAGAACAACTTTCGACTGAACACAAAACATTTGCTATAACATTATTACGCAACCATAAATGGACTTGCGTGCTTAGTGTGCTCCTGACTTGCGGATTCTTTGCGGTACGAATCATTGGTGGTTATTTTGTTATTAAGGCGTTTGGTGAAGAGGTATCGCTTTGGAACCTATGGGTCGTTGAAATGTTGTATAATTTTGTTGTATTGTTTGCACCGACACCTGGTGCCAGTGGATTTTCAGAATTGGCAAAAGATAGATTGATGACTAATTTGATTGCTGCGAAATATATTACACCGTTTGTCTTGTTGACACGATTCTTTACTATCTATATTGCAGTTGTGTTAGGTGGAATTGTGATCTCAATGCAAATTGCAAAGGATATAAGACATAAAAAGAATGAGGTAGCTAAGGACGCTATACAACAAGTGTGAGTTTGTAGTTGCAAATTGATAGAGATGAATAGAAAATATCAGTATATAGTTTGTAGTAGTTTGTTCAGACTGATAAATCATTGAAATAGAATCTATAAGGAGAATCATGAATATTGATCCTAAAACAACGAAACTTGGATGGATTGGGACCGGTGTGATGGGTAGGTGGATGTGCCAACACCTGATGGACCTTGGGTATGGCATGACTGTCTTTAACCGTACTGCATCTAAAGCACAACCGCTTATTGATGATGGTGCGACGTGGGCAGATTCACCAAGTGAAGTGGCTGCTGCCTCGGATGTTGTGTTTACTATCGTGGGGTTTCCGCCTGATGTGCGTGAAGTATACCTTGGTGATAATGGTATCTTAAAAGGTGCGAATGCGGGTAGTATCATCGTTGATATGACGACAACTGAACCGTCCCTTGCTCAAGAGATATATGCGGTAGCAAAGGAACAGAATATATCCTCTGTTGATGCCCCGGTTTCAGGTGGTGATGTTGGTGCGCGTGAGGCACGATTGTCAATTATGGTTGGTGGTGATGACGATGCTGTTGAAGCGATTATGCCTCTGTTTTCTGCGATGGGGAAAAACATTGTCCATCAAGGTGGTGCAGGTGCAGGTCAGCATACCAAAATGTGCAACCAGATTACGATTTCAGGAACTATGATTGGTGTCTGTGAAGGATTGATTTATGGACATAAGGCGGGTTTGGATCTGGAGACAATGTTATCTTCCATAAGTGGCGGCGCAGCGGCATGTTGGTCGTTGGATAATTTAGCACCACGGGTTCTAAAGCGCGACTTTGATCCGGGTTTCTTTGTGGAACACTTCATTAAGGATATGAGCATTGCCTTAGACGAGGCAAGAAAAATGAACCTAAGTCTTCCCGGTCTTGCCTTGGTGCATCAACTTTATACTGCTGTTCAAGCACAAGGTCATGGACGTTTGGGTACGCAAGCGTTGTTGTTGGCACTGGAACAGATGTCTGGGACTGAAGTGGGGTAGTCTCGCTTACGGCACATGACTACATGACTTGTGTAGGTTGGATTGAGCGACCTCCGACATTGAAATCGCAAATGTCGGAGGTCATTGAGTTCAATCCGACCTACGGACTGATGATAAACTTGTTGAGTTTCGTTCCTCAACCCAACTTACGAACTGGATCCGTGGGTGTGATCTATTGGTGGACGGTGTCTAAACGCATTGGCGAGATGATACAGAGATGTCCATCGTCGCCTTCGGGTTTGACGATGAAAGGTGATGTTTCATCCGTGTACTCTAACACGAGAGATTCGGTTTCAATGTGTGATAACACATCCGTCAACATCCGAGCATCTAAACCGATTCGCACACTTCCAGAGCCAGATTCTATTTGGAGCGTTTCATGTGCTTCCCCGAGTTCGGGAGTTTTCGCTGATAATTGAATCTGGTCTGTATTTATTTCTAAACAGATCGCATTGTTCTTTGGGTTTGAAAGTAAAGAAACCCGTCTTGCAGCACGTAGTATTGAATCTTTTGATACAACTGTTCGTCCCTCAGAAGAATCCGGAATAATGATATGATAATCTGGGTAATTTCCTTCAACCAACCTTGTTGTTAGGGTAGCATTCCCATCAGTAAAAAGTAGTTGGTTATTAAGAGGCGTCATTCTGACCGTAGAAGAATCAGCAAATGTTCTTTGTATTTCTTTGACCGCTTTTAGTGGTAGTATAAATTCCGTTATGTCTTCTGTTGTACTGAGAGGCGGACAATGTGCTAAAGCAAGGTAGTTTCTATCAGTTGCGACTACTTCAGTCTTATCTTCAAGTAGTTTGATAAAGAGTCCATTCAGCAGAAATTGTACTTCTTCTGTTGATGCAGCGAATTCTGTTTTTCTTATAACAGCGTTTAGTGTATCCCCATCAATAGTTAGACCACTACCATTTGCTGCGGGTATTTCTGGGAAATCTTCACTTGAAAGTCCCACAATTTTGTAGACTCCATCTCCACAAGTGAGTTCAACTCTATCGTTTGCGGTTGTAGTGAGTTCTATCTCTTTATCAGGTAATTCTCGTACGATGTCAACAAATTTCTTTGCGGAGATAGTAATTTCACCCTCTTCAGTGATAGTTCCATCTACTTTTACTTTTATGGCTACTTCTAAATCTGTAGCGGCACATTCAATGACTCCATCCTGTGCTTTGATGAGGATATTTGCAAGAATCGGCAAGGTATTTCGTCCCCCTGCGACATTCTGTACAATTTGTAGGTTATCAAAGAGTTCGTTTCTTTCAAAGGATAGTTGCATAAAAGATCTCCTATTCTTTAGTATCAAGTATTGATCACATCTATCTGACGTTTTATCATTCAGGTCTATCCATGAATTCAGAGAGCACATGAACTGTTTGTACTATAGGAAATATAGATGGATAAACCTGTTTAGGATTCCAATGGTGACGCTGGTTCAAGCCGCATTGGCATGATAAAGCAGGTATGTTCATTGTCTCCTGTTGGTTTAACGATGAGTGGAATAAACTCTCCTGTGAACTCAAATATGAGCGAATCTGTTTCAATATGTGTCAATACATCAGTTAGTACACGAGCATCCAGACCAATGCGTACATTACCTGTGCTTGATTCAACGGGGAGCGTTTCATGTGCTTCACCGAGTTCAGGTGTCTTTGCTGATACCTTTATCTGTTCAGCATCAATTTCTAAACAGATTAGGGAGTTCTTTGGATCAGATAGTAAAGAGACACGTCTTGTTGTTCGTAAGATAGCATCTTTTGAGACAACAGTACGTCCATCAGAGGCATCTCGAAATAGTTTTTGATATGGAGGATATTCTCCTTCTACCAACCTTGTTGTCAGTGCGGTATTGTCATCAGAAAAAAGGAGTTGATTTTTCAGGTGTGAGATTCTGACTTCGGGTGAATCTGTGAAGATGCGTGATACCTCTCTGATAGCTTTTAGTGGTACGATAAATCCGTCTACCTCATCGGACGTTTTGAGTGATGTGCAATATGTAAGAGCGAGTTGTCTTGTGCCATCTGTTGCGACGACTTCAGTTTTGTCTCCAGTTAGGTTAAAATAAAGTCCGTTGAAAGTGTATCGGACATCATCGGTTGAAGCAGCAAATTGTGTTTTGTGAATAACAGAGCATAAGGTCTCACCCTCAATCACAACGCCTTCAGAATTTGCTGCGGGTATTTCTGGAAAATCTTCGTCTGACATTCCAATAATCTTGTAGACACCATCACCGCAAGTGAGTTCAACTCGGTTATTTGCAGTTGTTACCAGTTCAATTGGTTTATCTGGCAGTTCTCTTACGATGTCAGCTAATTTTTTTGCTGAGACTGTGATAGATCCTTCTTCCGAGATTGTTCCTATAACCTTTATTCTGATACCGACTTCCAAATCGGTTGCGGCACATTCAATGTTTCCGTCTTGTGCGCGTATGAGGACGTTTGAGAGAATTGGCAAGGTATTGGGTCCACCTGCTATACCTTGTACCATTTGAAGTGTATATAACAGTTCTTCTTTTTCAAAAGAAAGTTGCATTTTGTAAACTCCTATAACTGTTCAAATAATAAAGTAAAAAGTCGTTTGGTACTGTTTCTATGATTCTATTTCAAGTAGCAATATCATAAGGTTCGTTCTGTATTTCATCTTGACAGACTTTTGATTGTTTAGTATAACATACTATGTAAAATATATCCATTATTTTTGATATATTGCCTTCAGTTGTTTCAGCACAGAAACCGCATCTGCGACATTGAATTTACCTTCCTATAATAATGCGTCAAACTAATTTTCAGTCCTCGTCTCCAATTGCTAAGCGTGCAGTATTGATAGGTACTGTTCTAATCATCTGCAACAGTTACTGGATTGCTTATGTTGAGATGATCTGGCACACAGCACATTTGACAACTGTTGCTATGTCGGTTAATGTCATGTTTGGCATTTTCGTTATCACGGTGCTTAACATGTGGGTGCGAGGTATTTCTCCGAATGCTGCACTCACGCAACGGGATTTGATCGTTGTTTACAGCATGCTTGCTGTGGGGAGTGCGTTTTCGGGACATGATTGTATTCCGCGTCTGATGGGGTTGATTCCTTATGCGTTTCGTTTTGCGACTGCGGAGAATGATTGGGAGGCACTGCTATTCCATCATCTGCCTGAATGGCTTGTTGTGAAAGATCCGAAGACGGTTAATGATTTCTATGAAGGTAATGTCAACTTTTTTACTGATGGTTATGTGCAGTATTGGATTGTGCCGATTCTTTCGTGGTCTGCTGTTATCTTTCTGTTGATGTTAATTTTCCTTTGTCTAACCTCTCTGATTCGCAAACAGTGGATAGAAAATGAGAAACTTGCGTATCCTATCATTCAGATTCCACTTGAGATAACCTCAAATCGTCGTATTTTTAGGAACCGTCTTCTCTGGATTGGTTTTGGTATTGCGTTTGGGATAAATCTACTTAACGGTTTACAATACTTTTATCCTATGCTGCCTGAAATACCGGTAAAAAAGTATAACCTGAATATCTATTTCACGCAGAAACCTTGGAATGCGATAGGGAACACCCCGTTACGTTTTCATCCGTATTTAATAGGTTTTTCGTTTATCCTACCCTTGGATTTAGCGTTTTCATGTGCGTTCTTTTACTTCATGAAGAAAGTGCAGCTAATTTTTGGGAGTGCGACTGGTGTTTCTAAGGTGCCGGGTTACCCGTTTCTGGGTGAACAGGGAGCAGGTGCGTTGCTTGCGCTGCTTGCTATAGCGTGCTGGAATGGGAGAAAGCATTTTGCAGCGGTATTTTCACAGGTTGTTGGAAAGAAAGATAGAGGTATAGATACGGAGGCGATCTCATATCGTAGTACTGTAATTACGTTGGGATTGTCGTTACTTCTATTAGCGGTATTATGTCTTCGGGGTGGTATGTCGTTATGGGCATTTTCAGTGTTTATCGGTATCTATCTTATGATAGTTGTTGGTCTGACCCGTATGCGGGCAGAACTTGGTCCTCCGATTCATGCTATCGGGTATTTAACACCTCAATATATGATGATTTCGCTTCTCGGTACGCGTCGGTTACGTGCTGGTAATCTAACGATGTTATCATTGATGAATTGGCTAAGCGGCGCGAGTTATGCTTCATTCCGAACACATCCGATGCCTGATCAATTGGAGGCATTTAAACTTGCAGAACGTACAGGTGTCCGTAATAGGACAATGTTCACGGTATTAATCATAGCAAGTCTTGTGGGAATCTTGTCAAGTTTGATACTATACCCTTATGCGATATATAGTGAAGGGGTTGCTGCCGGTTCTGAACAGATACACGCGGGTGGTGCTGATACGTATAATTTCTTGTCATCTTGGTTGGTTAATCCGAAACCGATGGACTTCTTAGCAACGACTGTACTTGGGTTAACGTTTGCTGGAAATTTAGGTATAATGTTCCTTCGTTCCCGTTTTGTTTGGTGTCCGCTGCATCCTGCGGGGTATGTTATTGGTGTTGCTCCTGGAACTACAGATATAATCTGGTTTCCTTTGTTTATTGCGATGGTTGCGAAATGGATTATTTTACGGAATGGTGGTATCAGAGCATATCGTCGGGCAATACCATTTTTTATCGGGTTGGTTTTGGGTGAAGCGTTGATGGGGTGTTTTTGGCCTTTGTTGAGTTTGATTTTGAGGTCTGCGGTGTATAGTTGGATTTGATGTCGTATTCAAGAAGATTGTTATTCTGTCAAGGTTTTGGTATGATGTTATTAGAAATTTGGGTTTGAAATAGTCAAAAAAGTAATAAAGGAGAATGAATGAAACCACAATTGCCAGATGCGCGAAATGAAAATATATTGATACACGTCGGTGGTGAATTGCTACCCCGTGAAGATGCGAAGATATCTGTGTTCGATAGCCTTGTACAGGGTGGTGACGGTGTTTGGGAGGGTTTACGCATATATAAAGGTACTATATTTGCCCTTGATGCACACTTAGACCGATTGATAGACTCAGCCCATGCGATGGCGTTTGAAGGGATACCGACTCGAGATGAAATCAAAACTGCTATATTTGAGACGTTACGTGCTAATGGTATGCGCGATGAAGTTCATATACGGTTGACACTTAGTCGTGGTAAGAAGGTAACCTCCAGCATGAATCCACAGGTCAATCAATATGGCACATGTTTGATTGTGTTGGCAGAATGGAAAGCACCGATTTATGCCAGTAGCGGTGTGCGCTTGGTTACCTCAGCGATAAGGCGGAATTCTGCTCAGTGTGTTGATTCTAAGATACATCATAACAATTTGATAAATAACATCCTTGCAAAAATAGAAGCGAATGTTGCTGGTGTGGACGATGCGATAATGCTTGACATATTCGGTTTTGTTTCTGAGACAAATGCTACCAACATCTTTATTGTTAAACGTGGACAGGTTATTACGCCACATGCGGATAGTTGTCTACCCGGAATAACGCGAGGTAATGTCATACATCTTGCGCGAAATGCAGAAATTCCAATTATTGAGCGAAATGTGTCCCTGACAGAGGTGTATACTGCGGATGAGATGTTCACGACAGGTACTGTAGGTGAGTTGAGTCCGGTATTAGAGGTGGATGGTAGGCAGATTGGTAATGGGGAACCTGGTCCTATGACGGGACGGTTACAAGAACTTTATGCGGAAATGACTGCGCGCGAGGGTGATCCACTCCCTGAGTAAATCATTTGGTATTGGAAATCTGCAATTTATCTAAGAGAACATTCTCTCCGTTGGTGATGACTAATTCAACGGCTAATACAAGAATTGGTAATTCTGTGGTGTGATCGGCTAACTTTTGTTCGTCTTTTTGTGTTGTGATGATCCACTCAGTATTACACCGTTTCATCTGTTCATGAATATTCTGTATATCCGATTCTGTATAGACATGATGGTCTGGGAAGGCGAACAACTCAACTATCTCCGGATGGAATTTTTCAATTGTAGCAACGAAAGCAGTGGGATTGCCGATTCCACATACTGCGAGAATTCGTTTTCCTTTTAGGTCTTGTAAGGGTATTGTTGAATGTTTGTCCTTGTTGTTTAGTGGGGACAGGGAAGTCGGTTGGTGGACACTTTCCAAGATAAGTGTGTTAGGTGCTAAACTCTTTAGTTGTTTTCTTAGATTTTGTATCTGTATATCAATGGCATCTGTCCGAGTTAGCAATATGATGTCTGCTCGTTGAACTGCGGCTTTTGGTTCCCTTAAAGAACCTATAGGAAGTAATGCGTTTGTACCGTAGGGTCGTGTTGCATCAATAGTGATGATGTCAAGATCGCGGGCAAGTTGTCGGTGCTGAAAACTGTCGTCAAGGATTAGTATTTCACTGTTAAAGCGGTCAAGTGCAGCTTTACCTGTTTGGTACCGTTGTTTCCCAACGACAATAGGGACATTAATGATTTGGCGTGCAAGCATGTCCGCTTCATCACCGCTTTCTTCACGTGTGCAAAGGTGATTTTCACCATCGGAGACGAATAGAACCTTTTTTGTACTGCGTCGTTTGTATCCTCGGAGAAGAATTGCAACACGTTTACCTTTTTTCTGTAGCATTCTTGCAATTGTAGCGGCTGCAGGTGTTTTACCAGTTCCTCCTACCACGATATTGCCAACACTTATGACGGTGCATGGCAATTTTTTCTGTTTACGTATTCCCACATTGTAACAGTAATTCCGTATAGAGACGATGCTTCTGTAGAGCCAACACAACGGCATTAACAAGATGCGGAAGAGGTTTGGAATCACACCGCTTTGTTTTGTCGTTATGAATGTGTAGAGTAGTCGTTTCATTCTGAGTTATGTGCGGATGTAGCTAATTCCAATACTAACTGAGCTGTTCTTTCGGCTGTTCCTGGTTCCCCAAGTTGTTTATAGACTTTGTTGAGTGAAGTTCGCTGTTCCTCAAGTTTTTCAGGATTGCTGAGTAGGTCTATGGTGTGATTAGTTAACGTGTCTGGAGTTAGGTCATCTTGTAGGAGTTCGGGGACAATACGTTTTCCAGCTATCAGATTTGGTAGTCCGCTATGTTCTAACGGAGTTAATGCGTTGATAATCTGCCAATTGAGCCATGAGGTGCGATACAGAATAATCATCGGTGTGCCGAGACATGCGGTTTCAAGAGTTGCTGTTCCGGATGTAACGAGCATCAAGGTGGCTGCACGCATTGCTATGTAATTATCACCTTGAATTATTTTTATTTTTGGTATTCCTTCGATTCCATTTTTACATTGGTTTATAAGATCATCTGATATTCCTGGTGCGAGTGGTAGTATCCATTCTGTATTTGGTAATGCGGTTGAGATGTTTGCGGCTGCTTTGAATATGGTAGGAAGGATGCGTTGGATTTCGGATCGTCTGCTACCGGGCATTAGTCCAATGGCATGTGTGTCGGTTTGTAGACCGAGTTTTTCACGTGCTTGTGTTGGAGTTAGGTCGGTTTTAGCGAAGTCAACGAGTGGGTGTCCTACGAATTGTGCAGATGCGCCTGCATTTCGGTAGAATTCTGTTTCAAAGGGGAAAATAGATGCGATATGGTTTGCGTATTTTGCGAGTTTCTTTGCGCGTCCTGGTCGCCATGCCCACGCTTTTGGCGGAATGTAATAGATTACCGGTACACCTTGTGAGTTTGCATACTTTGCCAAAGGCATGTTGAATTCAGCAAAATCAATAAGGATTAAAGTATCTGGAGGTTTTTCACGAATATGTTCTTTTAACAATGCGCGTTTTTTTAGAAACTTTGGGAGGACAGCGATTGCTTCAGCAATCCCCATGACAGCGGAATCCCGGATGTGTATGTTCAGGGTAACTCCTGCTGCTTCCATCATATCACCACCCATGCCGTAGAACGATATTTCTGAGTGTTGTGTTTTGAGTGCATTGACGACGTGGGAGGCGTGCAGGTCGCCAGAGGGTTCACCTGCAACAATCATTATTTCCATTAAGATTGTGGTTTAACAGCACATGGTGTGTGCGTACTGCCATTGTTATGGCATTAATCCTGGAGATTTGAGTCCATCTGTTTCGTTGTATCCGAACATAAGATTGAGATTTTGTAGAGCAGCTCCAGCTGCACCTTTGCCGAGGTTATCCAGTGCTGCCATTGCGACAACGCGTTGTGTTCTTTCGTCAATTTCTATTCCAACATCACAATAGTTGCTACCGAGAACAGATTTTGTTTGTGGGTATTGGTTTTTATCAAGAACTCTGATAAATGGTTCATTTTCGTAAAAAGTATCGTATATCTCAAGCAAGTTTTCGGTATCTAAAGTTTTGTTTAGTCGTGCATAAACGGTGCTGAGGATACCGCGTGTCATCGGGACTAAATGTGGTGTGAAAGTTACTGTAAGATTTTCTCCTGCAATCGCGCTTAGTTCTTGTTCTATTTCTGGTGTATGTCTGTGTATGCCGATGTTGTAAGCGAGAAGATTTGACTCTCGATTTGGGTAATGGGTTGTGTCTTTCGGTTTAGGTCCTGCTCCCGATATACCAGATTTGGAATCAACGATAATGGAATCTAAGTCTATGAGTCTATTGTTCAATAGCGGCATAGTTGCAAGAATAGCACTGGATGGATAACATCCTGGATTTGCTACGAGTTTTGCATCTCTTATTTTCTCACGGTAAAGTTCTGGTAAGCCGTAGACTGCGTCGTGTATGAGTTCAGGACTGGTATGTTCAACATGGTACCAGTCGCTATAAGTCTTTGCGTCACGTAGTCGGTAATCCGCGCTGAAGTCTACAACCCGCAATCCCTGTGATAAGATTTGTGGGGCATACGTCATAGCAACTTTGTGGGGTACAGCGAGGACGACAACGTCTACTCGTTTTTTAAGTGAATTGATGTCTAAAGGTTCAAATTCAAGGTCAATGAAATCTCGCAGGTGTGGTAAGACGTGGTCAATGCGTTGACCAGCGTAGGTTTCGGATGTAGCAAGTTCTATGCGTAGTCCACCTGAATGGTTGACCAAAAATCTTAGTAATTCGCTTCCGCTGTAGCCTGATGCACCGACGATTCCTATCTTTGTCATCTTTTTGTCCTGTGGGTATTATTTTACGCGTATAGTTTAGCATGAAGTGGTGTGAATGTCAATTATATATTACCGTATGTATAATTGTGACATTCAATTGTTGTATTACACAATAATATAATATGGTAGAATACATCCATATACCAGACATGGTACACCTCTATCTTCCACATCCAATACCTCCCAATAGTCCAATTTGAGTGTCTCTTTTTTAGGCAATATAACCGTCAATTGAATGGAACTAAAATGTCATACTTTAGAGTTTTTAGAGTCAATTGTTATTTTGTCTTTTTTCGTGTATGGCTGTAATCCCTTTATGACACTGGGTTCACAGCTTATATATGACATTTTTAGTCAGGATTGACTCTAAAACTTTTAGGGTATTGTTATTTATGGATATCTTGATTGTCTGAATCACAGAAAGCACAGAGAACGCAGAGAACACAGAAGGGTGTTTTGTATATTTAGGTGGTTTTCATAAGATAAGCGTTGGGTTGTATTGGTTTAGCTGAAAGGTTGACAAAAATGGGAATTCATGGGAGAATAAAGGTGGAGGAATTATTTATGAAACTTGCTCGATATGAATTGAATGAGACAATTGGGTACGGTATTGTTGATGGGAATAGTTTGAAAACGTTAGATGCATGTCCGTTTACAGACTTTAATGAGACTGGTGATACAGTTGCTTTAGCAGATGTGAAAATACTTGCGCCTACAAAACCGTCAAAGGTTTTAGCAGTGGGTTTGAATTATCGGAGCCATTTGGGGGATGCACCTGAGCCTCAAAATCCGGAAATCTTCATCAAGACACCTTCTTGTATCAATGATCCAGAAGGTGATATTGTGTTACCCGATGGTGATGACGATGTGCATGCTGAAGGTGAATTGGTGGTTATCATTAAGGAACGGACAAGTAAAGTGTCTCCAGATGAAGCGGCTGCGAATATTTTAGGGGTGACGTGTGGTAACGATGTGAGTGCGCGTACTTGGCAGTCAGATGATATGCAGTGGTGGCGTGCTAAAGCATCTGATACCTTTGGACCGATGGGTCCATATATTGTCACAGATATTGACTACGGTGACCTGCAATTAGAAACTCGTATCAATGGAGATGTTGTTCAGTCTCAAACTACGGGTGACCTGATTTTTCCTGTCCCAGTGATTGTTAGTTTCATCTCGCAAGCGATAACTTTGGAACCGGGTGATGCGGTTTACACGGGTACGCCGGGAACGACAACTGCATTGAAAGATGGTGATGTTGTTGAGGTGGAGATAGAAGGAATTGGTGTTTTGCGGAATCCTGTTGTGTCATAACGACAAAGGTGAATGATGGCAAAAATAACGTTGTTTAAAGGTTATGAAGGTGAACCCCCGATTCCGAAACCGAAAGGACAAGTACAAGCGAATGTTGTGACTGTTCAAGATGGTGTGCCTGTGAAATATCCGGGATGCGAGGGTATTGGCGTGCGTGTGGTGCATCCTGCAAATCCGAAAGCACCTGCAGAAAATTTGGGAATGGTGATGTTTTTCGTGCCACCACATGTGGTTTTGGAACCGGGAAGTCATCACACAGAAGAGTGCTATGTTATCATGCGTGGAGAAGGAACGATGACGATAGCCGATGAGAAGGTACCAGTGAAGGCAGGGACATTTGTCCATCTTCCGCCTTGGTGTGAGCATGGTATTGAAAATACGGGGGATGAGACATTGGAGGTGCTGATCTGTACCTCTCCGCCGAATCCGTAGGAATATATTTTTTCTGAACCAGGATTTTCAAGATTATAGGATTTTCAGGATGTTGATTATGGTAATTTCAGATTTTACATGTAATTTCAGTTCTATTAATAATTGTCTCATTTAAGATTGTTAGGAAAGTAATACTGTAGGACACAAACTAACAGTTTGTGCTATAAAAAGAGACATTATATATTAGAAATTGTATTGTTTTTTCTGAACCAGGATTTTCAAGATTATAGGATTTTCAGGATGTTGATTATGGTAATTTCCGAGTTTACATGTAATATTAGAGGTTTATTGATTTAAGTTTTTCCATATTTTCATGGTAAAATTGACTAAGAAAATTACAGAGAGATACCAGCTCTCTGTAAAACCCAATTCTACTTTATTCAGGAGAAAAACAATGAAATCAGATAAGTTATCAAATGACTCACGACCAATATGGTTATCAAAACCTATAATCTCCAGAAAAGAAAGCATTGAAAGGTTTTATGTGTTTCCTGTTTGATCTCGTCAGGAACAAATTGAAAGATTATTTCCTTCCTTAGAAAATCGTCGAGAAAGAATTTCTCGATTTCTGCAAAATTGATTTACGGGTACAGAGTATTTTAAACCCGTTTGTCAAGTCCAAGCAAAGTGTCCCGAATGCTCAGTGCATCGGATGCATTTTATTCTTAAATATAACAGAACTTCAGATACACATGTTTTTGCCCACTTAATATTTTGCATATTGTGTGACACTATAGTAATTGAATAATAATCAATAATGTTGCACATATGCAATTCAATTCTGAAAAAAGAGGTGTGTAATGCAAGAAAAAATATTAATGGAAATTAACTTATTTACAAGAGAATATAACTACCTATATAAATCAAGTTGTGAACCACATATTTTTAAGTCTTTTCATGAAAAATTGAAAAATGGAATAGAAATTAGATTGTCCGATCAATTACCTATTATCTGTAGTATATTGAATAATAATCAATAATGTTGCACATATGCAATTCAATTCTGAAAAAAGAGGTGTGTAATGCAAGAAAAAATATTAATGGAAATTAACTTATTTACAAGAGAATATAACTACCTATATAAATCAAGTTGTGAACCACATATTTTTAAGTCTTTTCATGAAAAATTGAAAAATGGAATAGAAATTAGATTGTCCGATCAATTACCTATTATCTGTAGTATGAAATATGATTATGTCTCAATTATACATCCATCAGAAATAGGTCATTGGCAAACACATTCTGTAGTTATACCTGAAAATGGTATATGTGAAGAAGGATATGTAAAAGAAATATGGATAACTACAAGTTGTGAAGAAGTATTATATGACAGTAAAGATCATATATTTATGAATGCAAGTATGCATAATTCAGATACATGGATATTAGGATTTATCACAGAAAGTCCCGGTATAATATCTTTGTTGCCAAGTAAAGATATTAAAGCTGGCTATATAGACGATAGATATTTATATAAAATGGTAAATAGCAGTAAAGATTAATGTCAAACACCGACAAAGAACGGTAGGCATGCATGCCTACTGTTCTTTATATCTATTTAATGAATATATCAAATTCAATATATTATGATTCATCATTGTTTTCCCACCAGTAAAATAAATCGGCATGAAAGTCTGGTGGTTTAATTTTCATTTTACTGTGTTTGATGTCAGAAATTATATTTCTCGCATTTGATGCAGTTTGTATCCAAAGAATAGATCCATCTGTAAACTCTATCATTAAAACATTGCTTTCATGCACATCAGGATCTGTTTTACGCATTGCTGTTTTCACTTTACTTATTGTTTTACCAATAGCTTTATCTACTATTTCCTGCTCAATTGCTATTTTTCTGGATAAACCTTCTGGTAAATTCTTCTCAAGTTTGGGAGTAAAAGACATATCATCCTCCATTAGGTCAGGACATTGGACTATTCAGTGAGAGCGGATCTAATGGCTTGTTGTAATCTGAAATGGGTGGAGGTTCATTAAAAATTTCACCTCGTGCTTCGGCTTCTTGTTTCCGCTTTTTCCATGCTTCATACATTTCTTGATATGCTTCGGCTTTGCCTTCGGCTTTGCCTTCGGCAAAAATCTTCTGTTTAAATCGTTTTGCGTAACCTAGACCTATCATAGCAACCTCCCATGCATGCGATAGAATAAATATGCCTCCGACTATCAATGTCATTAAAACTGATATTCTGGTTAGTAATGTATTGCCTAATTCTTTCCAGTACCAATCAGTCAATAGTTCTATTAAAAGATTTGAAATTGTTATGATTGAAAAAGACAGAGCAAATATGTAAAACCATTTACTAGGAACCCTGACTAATGATACATAATCTTTCCCACTTGTATTGTCTGTCATCAATAGATTTTACCATAATTCCGCGCGCGATTCAAGTGTAATTTTTCAATTTTAACCGTTGCACAGTCACGGTAACGCGCGGCGTTGTACTTGTGTACTCAATTTTGCACATATCAATTCTGTTTTCCACAGAATTTTCCTCCACTTCGCCCTATCCCGCCAATCTCTTTGTCGTGTTTCCAATTCCCGTTCCACTTGACATTTTACACGTTTTGTGGCACTATATGCACACGTGTTGGGACGATTGTGTGCGAATTACCAAACGCTCACATCCTATGAACTGGGTGTATTACTGCTACACAGAATCCACATGCTTTAGCATGTGGTGTAACGTCAAGAAATTCTTTATAGAAAAGGAATTTTCTATAAATTCGTAGATATGGGTATTATATGTAGTCTTGTAATTATATAGGGCATATTAGAAAACTACATTTACCAATCACGTGTGTATCCTGCAGTCCAACCACCATCAACGGTTAGGATAGTGCCGTTGATATAACTTGCTTCTGGTGCGACTAAGAAAAGGACGGCGGCTGCGATTTCCTCAACGTTTGCTGGTCGTCCGAGTGGTATGTGTGATAATAGACTTTCGGCATTTTCAGTATATGCGCCATCGGGACCGTAAAAGAGTGCTTTTGTGCCGCGTGTTAATGTAGAACCTGGTGCCACAGCATTTACAAGGATTCCCTGTGGTCCGAGTTCTAATGCCATTGAACGTGTTAGGTTTGCAACACCTGCTTTTGCTGCGACGAATGCGCTCTGAAGACGTAGGGGTACGAGTCCAGCAATAGAACTGATATTGACGATGCGTCCGTGTGGATTTTCCAGCATGTAGGGTATGACAGCGCGACTTGTCACGAATACACCAGTTAAGTCAACTTGTAAGATTCGGTGCCAGTCATCTAATGTATATTGATGAATTGGGACCCGTTCGCTTTTTGTGTTTATACCAGCGTTGTTGATCAGTATCTGAACATTACCGAGTTGTGTGGTTATTTCTTGTGCTGCTGCTTCCATTTGATCGGGATTTGCAACATCTGCCTCTATGAAGATACACGTGCCACCACTTTGTATAATTTCTTTGGCGGTTTGAGATCCTGCTTGTTTGTCAATATCCACAATTGCGACATGCGCGCCGTTATTAACGAGGGCATGCACGATAGCATTTCCGATTCCGTTTGCACCACCGGTTACAATTGCTGTGTGTTCATCAAGTGCTACCTTCATGTATTTCCTAATTTAAGAGAGGCGATAAATTGCGCGACTACAAATGCTTTCATAATGAGAACCGCTCTATAAGATTTATGATAATCTATAGAAATCTATGCTTATCTACTTATTTCTTGCTTCATCCACAACTGCTTGTCTAAACAAGTCTGATGTTGTGTCCACAAGCGTTTTATGTCTCAGTAGAGCTTACCGCGACAATATCAGTTGCGTTCTTTTGTTTGTTTATGTGTCTATAGTGTATCTGCTATCTTTATTCCACCTGATTTAACGAGGATTGCTCAGAAAAAGGACAGAGACAAAACGCACAAACAAAACAGGAAGACCTCACCAACAGATTATGTTAGATTTTCTATAGAGATTATATCACATTAGAACAACTTATGACAGAAATATTCGTGCAGTGAAAAACCCTTTGTGTATCTTATACACCTTTCGCCCCTCTGGGGCTTTGATTTTGGTGTAATACAGTACTATATACCTTTCGCCACTCTGGGCTTTGATTTTGGTGTAATACAGGTAATATATACCTTTCGCCACTCTGGTGCTAAATATCCATACAAGGTATAAGCATTTAAGATGCTTTTTGTGCGGTGAACTTCATCACTGTTTGCCCGTTTAGTCCTGCTACGACAGGGAATGTGCGTTCACCTTTTCCATCTTTGGTAACATACCTGACTTCAGGTGAAAAATATGCGTAGAGTGCTGTGTTTCTTGGATTAGGTGAAGCGTTTGGACCTGAACCGTGTACCATGAGACTATGGAAAAACAGAGCACTGCCAGCAGACAATGGAACATCCATCTGCTGTTTTGCGACATCTTCGCGATCGGTGAGTTCTGCATCTTGTTCCCGAGCGATTCCACCCCACTCTTGAACACCCCATAAATGACTACGCGGAACGACTTTGAAACAACCGTTCTCAGGTGTAGCATCGTTCAGTGAGATGCTGACCGTAACTAATCTCGGTGGTTCCATGGGCCAATATGCGGAGTCTTGGTGTAGTCCATGTGATGAACCGTGAAATGCTGGTTTAAACATTAAAGTGCTTCTAAAGAGTAGTAGATCATCTCCGATTAGGTTTTGAAGAACAGCGACAAGGTTGGGGTTTTGTGCTAAGTTTTTAAACACCTCAGAGTATTGTCGAGTGTTTTCTGCTTTTCGCAGCACAGGTAATCTGTCCCCTTGTGTTTTGTCTTTAGCAAAAGGTTCTTGCTGTACGTGTCTGCGTGCGACATCAGCTCTTTCTTTATCAGAATCCGATGCCTGACCTGCTGCGAACTGATGTAGCAGTTTAATTTCTGCTTGACATTCACCTATTTCTGCAGGTGATAATATGTTTTCAACAACGAGATAGCCTTCCTTCTCAAAAAAGGATTTCTGATCATTCTTATCCATTTTAACCTCCAAATAGTCGTTTTATTTCCCATATTATACTTGAAACAGCAAACCCAATGTAAACGGCAGATGCAATCAACATCATTATAGTTGAAATTGCTTTAGGTTTTGCAAAACTTGGCAAGAAACGACGGTTCATATAGAGCGTAAGCGGGACGTAGAGTGCCATAGCAAAACCACCCATATATGCTGCACTGAATAGAAATCCGAGTCCACTAACATTTAGTTGTTCCATGACATAAGTAATTGCAATTCCTGCGACAATCCAGATACCTACTATGAGAAGGTACCACCAACTCAATGAGCGTTTCTGTGCGCCTTTAAAGTTAGTGTAGATAATATCTGAGATAGAACGTCCGACTCCGTCAAGGAGTGCGAGCTGAGTTCCGAAAAGTGTAGCAACACCAACCATCAGGAAGATTCGTCTTCCAAATTCCCCGAAACTCCTACCTAATATGTCCGCCTCGTCAAAGATGAGTTGGCTTTTATCAGGGACGATACCTTCGGGATGTAATACAGCGAGAGCCCCGAAAATAAATAGTAGAATTGTGAAGGTATTGAGTGCCCAGAAAAAAAGTATTTGGTCGCGTTTTATGTAACCCCACCAATCAGCGAAACGGTTCTTGTTTTCCTCAGTTTCTTCGAAGAGAAAACCAGTTGCAGGGACTTTCTCAGTGCGTTCACGTAGGGGATTTCGTAGTCCAGGAATGCGTGCTCCCATCCCGATGTTTTTGTCACGAAGGTAGAACGTATAAAATAGGTTTGCAGTTCCTCCTGCGCCTGCGAATACAAGCGCGATAAATAGGTCTTTCACAGACATATTAGGGTCTTTGTGTCCAATATTTATTATACCTGCTCCTAATTCTTTCCATTTATCCAGAGAACCGACCATGATAGCGACCAGTATCAGTCCGATTGTGACAACAGCGACAAGGACCTCAACAGTGTTTTCGACAGATTTATATACTAATTTTGGACCGAATAGAATTAGGGAAGCTGCGGCGAATGTAATTATAGTCCAAAAGGTATCTGAACCCAAGAAGTTGTCTGCTTGCCATTTTGGGTTAAAGATGAGAGCTTTTAGAGCTGCCCCTGATTCTCTTGCCCATCCTGGAGCGATCCATCCAACAACGATAAGGAGAATAAACAACGGTGCGAAACCGCGCCAAATACGGCTATATCCAGTAAAAACGGTTTCACCAGTTGCTATTGTCCATCTACCTACCTCAAAATTTATCCAAAGTTGGAGGAAGACACCGAGGACAGCAGCCCAGACCATGCTTGAACCGTATTCTGCAGCGATACGGGGCCATATCACAATTTCCCCTGCCCCAATAGATAGTCCGACTAAGATTGCGCCAGGACCTGCTATTTTCCAAAAAGGCAGTTGTTTTTCTGGTAAATCAACGGTTTTAAAGTCGTCAAGTGGTTCATATAATTTTGACATTTCTGTTTTCCTCACGAAGGCACATGTTTACAAGTCGGTATTTGACGATATTGCTTCACTTAGGACTTGAATTGGGTGTTTTGGTAGAATACCTGTGCCATGTTCAAGTTGATGTCGACAGGAAAATCCTGATGCAGTCAGCGTAAATTCCCCAGATTTCTCACGTATAGTTGGGAATAGGCGGAGTTCTCCGATATCCATAGAAAGTTGGTAGTGTGATTTTTCATAACCGAATGAACCTGCCATACCACAACAACTGGAATCAATAACTGTGACGTTATGTGCTTGAGGAAGTTCAAGCATTTTTTGTACGGGTTGTATCCCGTCCAGTGCTCTCTGATGGCAGTGTCCGTGCAGCAAAATGTCGCGTGGTTCTGTTCCAAATGTAAGTGAAAGTTCATCCTTTTCATTTAATTGTAGTAAAAATTCTTCCAAAGAGTAGGTGTTTTCTGCGACTTGCTTTGCTTTATTCGTGTTGATAAGGTCTACGTAATCGTCAGTTATGGCAGAGGTGCAGCTTGGTTCGCAACTTACAATCGGTATATTATTTTCAGTAAAATAATGGAGTTGTTCTATATTGTAATTTGCGTTTTCAATTGCTTTGTCAAGCATACCCTCAGAGATTAGCGGTCTTCCACAACACTGTTTCGTGGGAAGGATGACTTCATATCCAGCGGATTCTAAAACGTGGACTGCTGCCTTACCGATATGTGGTTCACTGTAATTCATAAATGTGTCGTGAAACAGGACGACTTTTTTATCAGAAGTTAGTGGCGATTTTCGTTTTCTGAACCATTTTTCGAAAGGTTTGTGTACAAAGGTAGGCATATCTCTGCGACGATCAACGCCGATAAGTTTTTCCGCTATCCACTTTGAAAGCAGATTATTTGTTGCCCAATTTGAGATAGGTGCGAATGCTGATCCTAATACAGCAAGTGAACCAATTTCTCCGAAAAGTCGATTCTGTAATGGGAGACCGTTTGCTTTGCGGTAGTGTGCCAGCAATTCATATTTTATTTTTGCCATATCCACATTTGATGGACATTCTGCTTTACATGCTTTACAACCGAGGCACAAATCGAGGACATCGTAGAGTCTGTCGCTTGTGAAATCTGTGTGTGGCAATGTGCCGGAGAGAACCGAGCGAAGTGCATTTGCGCGTCCACGTGTTGAGTGTTCCTCTTCTCGCGTTGCGATAAATGATGGACACATTGTGCCGGTGAGGGTTTTACGACATGCGCCGACCCCGTTGCACATTTCAATTGCCCTTCCGAATCCATCTTGTGCAGAGTAGTCAAAATAGGTATCAATTTTAATAGTATTATATTGAGTTCCGAATCGTAGGTTTTCAGTCATTGGTGGTGGGTCAATGATTTTTCCAGGATTCATAATACCGTCGGGGTCGAAAGCATTTTTCACCTCTCGGAGTGCTTGATAGATTTTGGGTCCGAACATACTCTCAATCCATTCACTTCGGACCAGTCCATCCCCGTGTTCTCCACTCATTGCCCCACCGAGTTCCATCAGTAGATCTCGTACCTCACGAGCAATGTTATGCATCTTTTTGATATCGTTTTCGGATTTCAGATTGATAATTGGACGGTTATGTAGTAATCCGACGCTTGCGTGTGCATAGTAGGATGCTGTGGTATCATGTCTGGTGACAATTTCGTCGAATCGTCGGACATATTCAGGTAGATGTTCAATTGCGACAGCTGCATCTTCAACAAATCCGATCGGTTTTGCATCACCTTTCATTCCCATAAGCAATCCGAGTCCTGCCTTACGTGTTTCCCAAACTTTTGCTTTTTCTTCTGCAGTAAAGCAACGAACAACAGCATAACCGAATCCAGCATTTTTCAAAGTGTTTTCAAGATGGTTTATTTGTTGGTGCAATTCATCTTCATTTTCACCATAAAATTCCACTGCAAGGAGTGCTTCTGGTTCACCTTGAATAAAACTCGTGAGTCGTGAAAACTCAATTGACCCGCGTGCCATATCAAGTATAGTTTTATCTATTAGTTCAACAGCAGTGGGGTTGCAATCTAAGATTGGTTGCATTGCTTCCATGGATGCAATAAGAGAGTTAAAATGAACGACACATAGGCAGGTCATTTTTGGGACGGGAACTAAATTGACTTTTGTCTCAACGATTGTTGCGAGTGTTCCTTCTGATCCGACAACGATCTTTGCTAAACTGAATGGACGGTGTGCATCGCATCCGTCTCTACGATACGGTGTTACCTCCTTTGAACCAGCATCTGCGATGTATTCATCAAGGTTGTAACCTGCGACTCTACGTAATATTCTTGGATATTGTTTACGTATTTCATCAGTATTTTCAGCACAGATTCTGCAAAGTTCACGATATATGTTTGCTTCTAAGGATTTTCCGTCTTTTTTGGTTGCAACTTCTGTAAAGGATAAAGGGGCGGCGGTTATTTCATCACCGTTGGCAAGGACAAGGTCCAACGACATTACATGGTCAATTGTTTTCCCATAGATAAGAGAATGAGAACCTGCGGAGTTATTCCCGATGGTGCCACCGACGTTCGCGCGACTGCTTGTTGCCACATCTGGGGCATACATGAGACCGTGTGGTTTGAGTTGGTGATTTAATTCGTCAAGAACGATTCCCGGTTGGACTCGTGCCCAGTGTTCATCAACGTTAACCTCAATAAGTTGGTTCATGAACTTAGACATATCCAAGACGATCGCTTGCCCAACACATTGTCCTGCTAAACTTGTTCCACCACCTCTGGGGAGTATCGGTATTTTGTGTTCTGAAGCGATCTTTATGGTTGTGATTACATCTTGTTTATGTTTTGGAACTACAACCCCTATAGGTTCGATTTGGTAAAGGCTTGCATCCGTGCTATAAAGAGCTTTTGAGTATGCGTCAAAGCGTACTTCTCCATCAAGTTCATTGGTGAGCGTAATTTGTAATTCTGGGTCAGATTTCTGCATCCGTTTTTCGTTCCTATGTTCAATTTTCTATTGATATTAGTCCATAAGTATGCCAAAAAGTGTTTAGAAAAACAAGTATTTTCTTTAATATGGTTCTATTTTGATTAATTTGACATTTTGATTGTTGTGAAGTATAATTAATACCGTTAAATTGCCCCTGTGGTGGAATTTGGTATACACAGCAGGTTAAGGACCTGTGCCTTAGTTGGCATGCTGGTTCGAGTCCAGTCGGGGGCATTCAATTCTTTCCAAATATAAATCATTTATTTTTTACTTTCTCAAGATGATAATAGTTGCTGATACACTTCGTAAGTACGTTGTGCAATTGTTTCCCATGTAAAATTCTGTACTCTTACCAGACCTAGTTTTTGTAGGTTTTGATAAAGCGTTGGATCGGATGCGATCTGTTTTATCCTTTCTGCTAAAGTTGGGATATCGCCTTCAGGAAAGATTAGACCGGCATCACCAATTACATGTGGGATTTCACCTGAATCTGATCCGATGACAGGCACCTCACATGCCATTCCCTCAATTAGCACTCTACCGAAAAATTCTACCCAATCTGGTGTTGTGCGTGATGGTAATACCAATGTATCCATACAGTTGATGTAATTGGGGACTTCTTCGGGTGGAACGGCATCTATCCAGACAATGTTTTCTGTTATACGATGTTTTGCAGCCAATTCTTTGTAAAATGGTTTATCTTCACCGCTACCAACGATTAGAAGTTTGAAGGGGAAGTTCAACATTGCTGCTGCTTCAATGAGTGTATCAATTCCCTTCATCTGAATTAACCTACCAACATAACCGATAACGAAACTGTCGGCAATTTTGAGTGATTTCTTCAGTTGTGGCATATCCTGTTTTTGAAATAGTGATATATCAACCCCGTTTGGAAAGGGAATCTGTTCTCCATGATATCCTCTTTGTTTCAGGATTTTACCTGCATTTTCACTGAGAGGGAAGGCAATATCAGTTTCACGAAATACACGTTTTTCAATCCAAACAGGTAGCGGACCAAAACGTTGTTTTGAAGGAATGCTCAAAGATGTTCGGAAAATGAATTTGCTATCTGTGGAATACTTTCGCTTCAACCGGACAGTTTGCAATGCATTTATGCTCCATGCTTCCTCTTCAAGGTGGATAATATCGGGTTGGAAGATTTTGAAGTGTTGTGTTATGCCCCGTCGATAATAAAACCGACTACCATAACCAGAAAACCGTATAGGACAAGCTATCTCCTCGCAGTGAATGTCAGATTCTGGTTCGAAGTTAATTTCTTGGAAACTTTCGTACCAGCGTTCAGGAGTAACAACCCGCATTGTAACATCTGGCATTGCTGCGATGAGATTAAACTTTCTCCGATACGGTTTCATTATATAAGAGTGAGAAAGTACTAATACACGCACGTATGTATGATTTTTGAGTACACCTCGTGATACCGCCCATTACCTAAAAGTAGGGGTTTCGGTTTCTTCACAACTGCGTTCGTTTTTAAAGAAAATAAACGTTTTACTGTCGTTCCACCCCTGCACATATTAGCCGTCTGCATCCCGTAAGGTAAAGCGTGGGATTTGACCGAAGGATGTTAATCATTCGCGGTAAATTCTACTTCAGCTTCAGTATTTGTAGGTGATTCACCAGAGTTTTCTGATGTTGCATCTGGTTCAGCAAGACCATCCATTAACTCTTCAAGCTGCTTTCTAATATCAGAACGTTCTTCTTCGGTTGCTAATCGAGCGAGTTCTGATGCTTCACGCATTTCATTATTGAGAGTTTCCAACTCTTGAATTCTTGCTTCGCGTTGTATGACATCGCTGTTAAGGCGTGCGATTTCAGCTTCAAGTTCGAGTTTTTCATCTCTTAATCTTTTGACGGTTGAGATGGCAAGGTCAACACGTTCTTCCAAAAGAGTTACTACGTTTTTCCCAGTTGTTTCGGACATTGAATCCTCCTAATCATATATAGTTTATTGTATTTCTGAATTATCCAATTTATTCAACACATCTCTTAATATTCTTATTATGTGTGGCAAAAATTGCAAGAAACTATATTCAAATTATTTATGTTTGAAGCTTAAAGTTAGATGGTCTCCATTATCCCAGTCAGGTTGTTGTTGTGCATAGTGAAATAGATATTGTTGTGCGTAACCTACAAATTCTCCGAAATAGTTTTTTGCAAAATCTTGTATTTCTTGTGGTTTTGCACGTTTACGTAGGTAAACTCGCTCAAAAATCCGTTTAATCCAGACATCAATTGGTAATGCTTGTTGATGTCCGAGCGAAAACAGACAGATGCAGTCAGCTACTTTTTCCCCGACTCCTTTCAATTTCATTAACTCTTGTTTTGCACAGCCGTATTCCATCAGTTTTAATGCGTCAAGGGATAATTCTCCGTTGGCAACGTTGTTGGCAGCGTTCCAAAGATAACTGGCGCGGTACCCAGTACCGCAGTCAAAAATTTTATCTCTCCCTGCATCAGCAAGTGTTTTAGGATCGGGAAAAGTGTAATCCACGTAACCTTCATATTCCAATTTTTGTCCGAACCGCTGAGAAATAGTTCGGATAATGTTGCGAATACGCGCTATGTTGTTGTTTTGGGATAAAATAAACGATGCTATGGTTTCCCATAATTCTTGGTTCAGTAGACGCATTCCCCAAAACATATCAATTGCGCGAGCGATGTATGCATCAACATTGACGGCATTCAAGATATTTGCCAAATCACGATGTAGATCAAGATAATGATGCAAATGTGTTAAGAAAGATGTTTTATCTTGTTCGTAAGAACTGTGTATGATTAAGGTGTCATTTTTCTGTTGGATTTTGAGTATTTGCCTCTGAACAACACCGAAATATGCATCATCTACCCAATTCCATCTAAATGATTGTCCAGATTCTAAAGTATATTTTAGGTTAAAATCTGTTACATTTTTTATTATTATTTCCACTTTTCAACAAATTATAAGATAAAACACAAGAAAATGCAAGTGTTTAAGGCAATTTTAATTGAAAAAAATGCCATAATAGGTTATCATTAACAGCAGATTAATTTGAAATAGAGGAGAATACGTGTCGTTATGATGATCTTTCTGCGGGAGAAATTCATTGCCCAAATATTTATGTGGATTATCGCTGTCGTATTTGTTATTGCATCCGTTTTACTTTATAGTGGTTCCAGTGGTCAACGTGGTGCAGGTGCTGAAGATGAAGTGGTACTTAAGATTGATGCATTAGAGGTAACAAGAGGTCATTTTGAGGATGTGGTATCACAGCAAATGCGTTCGCAGCAGCAGCGGAGTCAAAATTTTGGTGGTGAAATTGACCGTAAAAACGTAGAACAAACTGTTATCAATTCCTTGATAAGGCGTGCGATTGAAAGCAGCGCGCAGATTACAGACGGTGAGGTTGAACATTATATAAGAAGTGATAAAAATCGAGTTCAACAATATAACCAATTTGGACCGGAAATTGCTGATCTATATAAACAGAATGTACGTGTATTTTTGAGTTCAACAGCGTTACGGGATGGTATTCAAACACTTGAATTGGTGACAGATACTGAAGCAGAACAAGATTATTTGCTTGAGTCAGAGAAGGCGAAGGTAAAATATATTGAATTTCGGCATAGTGACTATATAACTACAATTTATATAGACGATTCGGAAGTTGAAGAATATTTTAATAAAAATAAGGAAAACTACAAGACTGAGGAACAGGTGAATGTCAAGTTTATTAAGATAGATCCTATTGACTTTGTATCGAAAGCGGATATTGAAAAATATTACGCGGATAACCAAAGTGAATTTATGACATCAGAACTTGTTAGAGCGCGCCACATATTGAAAAAGTTTCCTGATAATGCGACCGAGGAACAAAAAGCGGAAACGAAAACAGCTGCAGAAGAATTACTGAAGACTATTACTGAAGAATTAGCAGCGGGAACATCTTTTGCTGACTTGGCAAAGACACACTCAGAAGGTCCATCAGGAACGGATGGTGGTGCTTTAGGAACAACCAATCCTGATCTTCCTCCGGGTAAGTATTTTGGACGTGGACAGATGGTGAAACCTTTTGAAGAAGCGTGTTTTGATATACTGAAACCTGGAGAGGTAAGTGAATTGGTGGAAACACGGTTTGGATATCATATTATCAGTTTGGAAGAAAAATTTGCCCCGACTCTTAAACCTTTCACTGGAGTAGAGATAGAAATCAAGGACAAACTTGTTAAGATCAATGGTGTAGATAATGCGAAAGAGGTAGCTGAGAACCTACTCTTTGATATTGAAGTAGGTGATTATGAGACGGCAATAGGACTTGATCGGTACAAGGATTTATTACTTGCTGTTGGTGAGACGGGATTTTTCGCCAAGGATGCTGACATTATTCCGGGTGGAATAGGTTCAAAATGGACTTACGGTGGATTGATTGATGAACTCTTTGATATGGGAGTGGGTGTAACAAATACAATAGAAACGAAGAAATATAACGGGGATGTTGCAGCCTATTTTGTTGCGACTGTTCTTGGAAAGAAAGCATCGGCAATTCCTACATTTGATGAAGTTAAGGTTGATGTGGTTAACCACCTACGCACGGAAAAATCTAAAGAGCGTGCAGTTGCTGCTGCAGAAAAGCTTTATAATCAACGAGCTGATGGTGAGTTGTTGGATTCGTTGGTCAAAAAGTATAAAGCTGAAGAAGATGTATTAGCGGGTGAGAAAACAGTTCAAGAGAGCAGTCTCTTTAATCGGACAGCTGGGAGTTCTTATGTTTCAGGTATGGGGAACTCAAAGGATGTGATGTTTGGTGCGTTTAATATGTCTGTTGGAGATGTGCGTGGACCGTATCAAGGAGATTCATCGGCATACATTATTGAATTAGTTGAACGAGTGGAACCGGATTTGGAATTGTTCCGAACGGACCCAAGCCAAAAAACTAAACGGTATCAGACTATACTTCAACAGAAGAAACAGGATGCGTATGATAATTGGTTTGCTGCACGCAAAGAGATTGCGAATGTTTGGGTGCACGAGGATTATCGTTAGTTGAGGATGTCGTAGAAGAAGTTTCTCCGTTTTGGAATGTATCCTAATTCTGAGATGGTTCGTTCGATTTCATCTATTGGCATGCAATAGACTGTTCCAGCTTTACTGACGACGTTTTCTTCTATCATCGTTCCTCCCATATCGTTTGCTCCAAACTTCAGTGAAAGTTGCCCAATTTTTGGACCTTGTGTAACCCAGGAGGATTGGAAGTTTTTGATATTATCCAGAAATAGTCGTGAGATTGCTAAGGTCTTTAGGTATTCATAACTTCCCGCAGGTGGTATATGTGCAAGTTCAGTGTTACTGGGTTGAAATGACCAACATATAAATGCTGTGAACCCACCTGTTTCATCTTGTAGATCACGCAATCGCATGAGATGTTCCACCCGTTCAGCATAACTTTCTACGTGTCCGTACATCATAGTAGCACTTGATTTTAGTCCTATGAGGTGTCCTTGTCTCATTACTTCAAGCCATTCATCAGCAGTGCACTTTTTTGGACTGATTATGTTGCGTGCATGGTCGGTAAGAATTTCAGCTCCTCCACCGGGAATAGAATCCAGACCTGCTTCTTTTAGTCGAATAAGCATTTCTTGCAAGGACATACGATTTATTTTTGCAAACCAATCCAGTTCAGGAGGAGAAAACCCGTGGATATGTATTTTGTAGTTTGCTTTTATCCATCGGAGTAAATCCTCGTACCACTCCAATTTGAGTTTTGGGTGTAATCCGCCTTGCATAAGAATTAGTTCTCCACCCAGATCAAGTGTTTCTTGTATTTTTTGTCCGAGTTCATCGCGTTCCATCACATAAGCGTCAGGGTCTTTTCTGTGTCGATAGAAAGCACAAAAGTCGCAATCAACATAACACCAGTTGGTATAGTTTATGTTTCTGTCGACAATGTAAGTTACATATCCATCTGGATGCATTTTTGTTCGAATGATATCAGCGGCATGTCCGAGTGCAAGTAGGTCATGACTTTTGAAAAGTGTTAATGCATCGTCAAAGTCTAAACGTTCTTCTGAGAGAACTTTTTCCAAAATGTGTTGAACGGTAGTATCCATTCGCATTTATTATCCTTTTACAAGTGGTGTCATGTTTATTGATATATTTTACCATTTTGCTGAGTGTATGTCAAAATTTAATTTGACTTCACCTTAGAATTTCAGTATAATTATAGTAATGAGTCTTGCAATCAAATGGAGTAATAAAATGGCTATTGTCTATCTTGAAGAGTTGGTTAAACATGTGCCAAATAAGTATCTTGCCGTTAATGTAATTGCGAAACGAGCTCGTTCATTAAATGACGAGTTGTTGGGTGCGGGTTTATCGAAAAAACAAAAACCGGTCTCAATAGCAACAGATGAATTATCATCAGGTGAATTGTCGTATAAGATAGTTGATACTGAAACGGCTGAATCTGGGGAAAACTCTCAGTTCACATCTGAATCTGAAGGTTATGATTCTGTTGAAGGAGAAGATCATTTGGCAGAATTATATGGTGAAAAATCGACTGAAGATAGCGAGAAGGAAGTTGAGGAGAATGCGGAAGAGGGGGAAGTTGTATCTGAGGATGATACAGCGTAATTGAGTTTAGGTTAGGTTTTTTTGACAAACGTGGATAAAGTTTGTATACTTAAAGGGGTGAAGAATCCAAATACTTCAGCATAAGCCTGAGGTATTTTAATTTGACAGACGAGTTTATATTAGCACATTTGTGCTGACGTGGCTCAATGGTAGAGCAAGTGATTTGTAATCACTAGGTTGGAGGTTCGATTCCTCTCGTCAGCTTCTGTTTGGGGGTGTGCTTGAGCGGTCAAAAAGGGCAGACTGTAAATCTGTTGGCTATGCCTACGGCGGTTCGAATCCGTCCGCCCCCATTTATATTTTGCGGGAGTAGCTCAGCTGGTAGAGCATTGGCCTTCCAAGCCATGCGTCGCGGGTTCGAATCCCGTCTCCCGCTTGTTCCTTGAATGAATTGCCGGCGTAGCTCAGTCGGTAGAGCGCGTCCTTGGTAAGGACGAGGTCACCGGTTCAATCCCGGTCGTCGGCTCCACTTAATATATATAAAGGTAGAAATAATGCCCAGAGATATTGTGACCTTAGCATGTGATGCGTGCAAACAACGTAATTATGTAACAACTCGCAATCGTCGTACACAGCAGGATCGATATGAGCGTAAGAAGTATTGTCGTTTCTGTCGTAAGCATACACTCCATAAGGAGACGAGATAAATTATATAGCATAGGCCAGTAGCTCCAACTGGTAGAGCGCCGGTCTCCAAAACCGGATGTTGGGGGTTCGAATCCCTCCTGGCCTGCCTTGTATCATGATAAAACGAATAAAAGATTACATACAGAATATAATGTTGGAATGGCAGAAGGTAACTAAACCGGATGCAGAACAGGTTCGTGGAAGTACTATTGTTGTATTGATTGCTTCAGCGATGTTAGGTGTATTTATCTGGTTAGTTGATGGTAGTCCTGTGAATCCAGAATGGATATGGCCTGCAAATTTAATATTAATTGCAATCCCTATATTAGTATTTGTCCTTTCTAAAGATTCGGAGAATCGTCGGTTACACATGACTGCTGTTGCTTGTGTTCCTCTTGTTGTGGTTCTTGTTGGTACCTATGTCCTGAATCTTGATGAATCGATGAAAGGATTTGGGATGTCTTTCTTAAGAGAGTTATTTCTCAGTGGGAATTGATCATGAATGGATACTGGTATATCGTTCAGGTCTACACTGGACATGAAAAGAAAATACAGTTTAATCTTGAAAGGCGGCTTGCCTCTGACTCGGATTCCGACAAGGAACTTCGTGATGAGATCTTGCAGATTAGCGTTCCAATGTCCACTACTGTAAGGAATGTAGACGGAAACCGGAAGGTAAGGAGTAATCCTACGTATCCTGGTTACGTGCTTATCAACAGCATGCATGAAATTGGTCCGCATGCTGAAAATAAGATTGGACAAAAGAGTTGGGCATTTGTGCAAGAGACACCAGGTGTGATGAATTTTCTTGGAAATGCTAACCCAATTCCACTGAGTTCAGAAGATGTTGAACGTATGTTGGAAAGTTCCACTGTAGAAGAATCAGCCCCAGTGCCAGAGATTACTTACTCTGTTGGTGATAAGGTTCGTGTTATTGAGGGACCTTTCAGTTCCTTTACAGCAGAAATCCTTGGAATTGACGCACAACGTCAACGTTTAAGCCTTTCAATTACAATCTTTGGACGTTCAACCCCGCTTGAATTGGGATTCATGGGAGTTGAAAGACTCTAAATATTATGTAAGATAGGGAGAAGTAACATAATGGCAAAAAAAGTGGCAGGTGAAGTAAAACTGCAATTAGTTTCTGGACAGGCGACTCCACAACCACCGGTCGGTCCAAGTCTTGCACCTTATATGATTAACCTGCAGGAATTCATCAAGACCTTCAATGCGCAAACTCAACAGCAAAGTGGTATGATTGTTACCACGATTATAACTTGTTATAGTGATCGTTCATTTACCTTTGCAGTCAAATCTCCACCTGCAGCAGTGTTGCTCAAATCCGCTGCAAAGATTGTAAAAGGTTCTGGCGAACCAAATCGGACTAAGGTGGCTAATGTAACTACAGATCAGATTCGAGAGATTGCGCAAACGAAATTACCTGATCTGAATACAACTGATATTGAAGCTGCTGTACGTATGGTTGAAGGTACAGCGCGCAGTATGGGATTAAATATCACTTAGTACTCAGAGACATTTTGAGAATAGTTTTGTATAGCATAAGAAGTTAGGTTTTAATCTTACATTTGGAGAACAATATGGCGAGAAGAGGTAAACGTTATCGTGATATAGCACAACAGGTTGAGAGACTCAATTTATACACGGTTGATGATGCTATTTCACTTTTAAAGAAAACAAGTACAGCGAAGTTTGATGAAACTATAGATTTGGCATCTCGTCTTGGTATAGATGCGCGTAATGCCGAGGAAAATATCCGTGGTACCGTATCACTTCCACACGGTACAGGTAAGTCTGTTCGTGTTGTTGTGTTTGCCGAGGGTGATAAGGCGCGTGAAGCAGAAGAAGCTGGTGCTGATTTTGTTGGTACCGATGATTTAGTTGAAAAAATCGTTGATGGTTGGCTTGATTTTGATGCGACGGTTGCTACACCTGACCTGATGCGGAGTATTATGCCGAAGTTAGGGAGGGTTTTAGGTCCGCGTGGATTGATGCCTAACCCAAAAGCAGGTACTGTTACGAATGATGTTACTGAGACACTTCAGAATATTAAGGCGGGACAAATAGAATATCGTGTTGAGCGGACATCCGGTATTGTTCATGTGCCGATTGGTAAGGTCTCATTTGAAGAACCCCAAATAAAGGATAATCTGAACATTGTGATGGATTCCCTTGTCAAAGCGCGTCCTGCTGCGACTAAAGGAAGATATATTCGTAGTGTAGCGATATCCGCAACGATGGGTGCAAGTATACGGATTGATCCTCAACAGTTTTTGTAGGAATTAGAACTGTAGAGAAATGGCTTCCGCTGTAACCAGTGGAAATGGATAATAAGGAATAGTTGACAATTTTGTAAAACAGAATAGAGTTGCAGAAAGTAGGGGCTTAGGGCTTAATTACCTACCGAGACTCGGATAAAGTCAGGATTACTTTCATCCGTATTGGTGTAAGTTTTAGACTACCGTAGTTAGGTCAAGCCTCCAGGTATCTGGGGGTTTTTCTATTTCTGGATTGAGTTGTCATGATGTGAAAGGAGCTAACCTATGCCGAATGAAGCCAATGTTCAGCAGGTTGGACAGATTCGTGAGCTATTCGAAAGCTCAGACGTAGTTCTGTTAACAGATTTTCAAGGACTTTCTGTTGCCGAGGTAAATGACTTACGTCAGCAGTTGCGTTCTGCGAATATTCAATATAAGGTCTGTAAGAATACGTTAATTAACGTTGTTGCGCAAGAAAGAGAAATTGAAGGACTTGCGCCATATTTAAAAGGTAACACTGCCCTTGCTGCGAGCGATGATCCTGCTGCAGTTAGTAAAATTCTCTTTGAATTTAGCGAGGAACACGAGAGTTTGCAAGTTAAAGGTGGTGTTCTTGGTAAACAGGTAGTTGACGCAGATGCCGTTAAAGCACTTCAGGACATGCCTTCAAAAGAGGTATTGATTGGTCAGGCTATCGGTGGCATCAGTGCTCCGTTGTATGGACTTGTTAATGTCTTGAATAACGGGTCACCTATGACGCGTTTCGTCAATGTACTTAGTAGGACAATAGGTCAAGTAACATCTGTGCTGACACAGATCAGTGAACAGAAGAAAGCAGCCGAATAGGCATAATTAATAAGATTAAGAAAGGAATTAACAATGGCAGATATAGAAAAATTGATAGATGAAATAAGTGAGATGTCTGTTCTGGAACTCTCTGAGTTGGTGAAAGCCTTGGAAGAAAAATTTGGTGTGAGTGCGTCTGCGATGCCAGCGATGGCAGTAGCGGGTGCAGTTCCTGCTGCAGGGGCAGCTGGAGATGCTGAAGAGGAAGAGGCAGCAGAGAAAACCGAGTTTGATGTCCAACTCAAAGAAATCGGCGGACAGAAAATACCAGTAATTAAAGAGGTGCGCGCTATTACCGGATTAGGCTTGAAAGAAGCTAAAGAGAAAGTCGAATCTGCACCAGTTGTCATTCAAGAAGGTGTCAGCAAAGAGGATGCAGAAAAGACAAAAGAGCAGCTTGAAGCCATCGGCGCGGTGGTTGAAATTCAATAGTGTATTTAATTTCTTCAACCTATGAAATCATCTGACAAGTAAATTTATGCAAACCCCGTTATGGTCACAAGCTGTAATGGGGTTTCTCTTTCAAATGTATGTTTAGTATTGCAGAGATTTTTTATCTTGTTTTTAGCCAACTTGCAGTAGGTGGGTTTGCAGTCATGCTTTTCATACCGAAAGGCGTGGTGGGTGCTAACTACTATCGTTTGATGGGTGGTATATACCTACTTGTGGTTGTATTAGCGCGTTGTGCTAATCTATATCTGAATGAAACACAGGTTACCGTTTTCAACTTTTTTGGGAGTTGGGTGAATGTTGAATCTGCTCTTGTACTATGTTTCGTTCTCATTGTCTTTATTTATACACTGAGTTGGTGGTTCAAATCTTCTTTACTTACCGATGTACTATTCTATCTTGGCATGATCATTGGTATCGTATGGATTCTGTTTAGTGCGTTCAACTATATTGAAGTCGTCCAATTTCCTGGTGTAAAATATCTGTTAACTCTCCAATTTTTAACATCTGCAGTTCTGCTGGGTGCTGTTCATACTGGTATGTGGTTTGGTCACTGGTATCTTGTTATACCTGAATTGCCTGTAGCCTATTTGAGAAGGTATAATATTGTGTTGCTTTGTTCGCTCGTACTATCAATTTCTCTGTTTGGTGTAAATATGTTGATTAGGTCTCAAGCACAAAATACGGTTTCATTTAATTTTCATTACGAACTTATTTTTTGGATGCGGTTGGGAATTGGATATGCTGGAACATTAATACTCTATTTTATTTCTTGGGACTGTTTACGACCTAAATCTGTTGCGAAGGATGAAGTAGGTGCAACGCGTGCAGCAACGGGTTTTCTTTTCATTGCAATTATTACTGTATTTTTGGGTGAGTTTTGTAGTCGTTATCTGTTTTTGTCAATGCAGTTTGTGTTTTAATAGGAGTAAATTTTATCAAATATATGCTGATGAATTTGATGCAATAAGGGGTTAATTCTATTGTAAAATAAATGGACGTATGTTAAACTAACGGTATTCATTTTAGTTAAGGAGGTATCTAATGAAATCCCAAATATTTTATGAACCTGAATCAATGAGTCTTGAAGATCGTCCGGTGCCTACTGCTGGTGATAATGATCTATTAGTTCAGGTACGTTCAGTAGGTATCTGTGGATCGGATGTAGCGTATTATTTCGGTTATAGTTCTCTTGAAACAGATGATGGAAAAGGTCCGCTCATCTTGGGACATGAATTTACTGGAGAAGTCGTTGAAGTCGGTAGTGTTGCAGGAAATACTGGTGGATTTAAAGTTGGCGATAGGGTTGTAGTCAATCCTGTTCAATCAAACCCGAATTCTTTTTGGAGTCAAAAAGGATTATCTAATTTATGTCCAGAAAAACGTATTTTAGGTGTAGGTGTTGATGGTGGTTTTGCTGAATATGCAGTCTCTGATTATCGCTGGACTGTAAAATTGCCTGAAAACGTTACGTATGAGCAGGGTGCACTCACAGAGCCACTTGCATGTGGATTGTATGCTGTTAACAATCTCAATGCTGAAGCAGGACAGACTGCTGTAGTTTTCGGTCCGGGACCGATTGGTTTGATGATGGTGCAAGTGCTGAAAAGTCGCGGTTTGAAAAATGTACTACTTGTTGGAACTCGCGATTATCGTTTGGAATGTGGTAAGGAACTGGGAGCGGATCTAATTGTCAACGTAAAAGAGACCGATTCTCCACACTATGTTGAAGACCTGGGAGAAACAATTCAGGAACTTAATGATGGTGAATTGGCGGATCGTGCTATTACTGCAACGAGTTCTCTTGATGCCATTCATACTGCCCTTGAAGTTACAGGTAGACATGCAACCGTTGTGATTTTTGGTCTTCCTGGAGACAAGGATGTCATGCAGGTGCCGATTCTTGATACAATATTGATGGATAAAACCATCAGGTTTTCATGGTTAGCACCGGACACATGGGAAGAGGCAGTTCAACTCATTTCCAGTGGTGATGTCAATATGGATAAAATCATTAGCCATGAATTTCCTCTTGATTCACTCGTTGAAGGTATTACCAAGGTTCGTAATCGCGAAGATAGCTGTACGAAAGGGTTGATAAAAGTATCCTCTTAATCGGTATATTGTATGGGCATACCATTTTTTATCGTTTTTGCCTTGTCAATAGTATTTTTATCTCTTTGTATAACAGGTTGGGGTGACTTTGTATCAATAGAGTGGCCTGAACAGAGTTCCTCTGGAACAACAGTTGATGACGTGAAAGTCACCCCATACCTTAGTTTTGCTCTTAATTATGGCGCGATTACACAGTGCGTTGTAGGTTTTTTGCTGTTTTTGGTTAGTCTTTATGTTATGGGTTTTTTATTGTATCTTGAAGAACGTGAAAGCGGCAGGATAATGAAAAATGTTAAGAGTTTTGCCAAATTAAGGCAATTTATTGAACGTTTTCAGAAGAAAAGTATATCTGAATGAAATATAATTTAATTGCCCTGCAGAATACAATAGCCATTTATGATGACCTTACGTAATTATTGCTGAAAACCAACGACTTCGAGAGGAACTTGAACGTCTAAAAGCACGGTAAAGCGGTTTTCCTTTTAATATGGAACAACAATTAAAAAATGACTTACTTCTTCGCGCAGCAAAGTGTTTGCCTGTTGAACGAGTACCTGTATGGATGATGCGGCAGGCAGGTAGGTCAGATCCACTCTATCGGCAGACCCGAGAAAAACTTAACCTTCCATTGGAACGTCTGTTCCGAACTTGTCCTATGCCAATATCTCAATCCGATGTTGAGGCTGCGGTTAAAATATCGCTTCTTCCTAAGCGTATTGGTGTAGATGCGATAATTGTCTATAAAGATATTCTCACACCCCTTGCACCAATGGGTGCACATTTCCAATTTACACCTGGACCAGTTTTACACACCCCAATTCGTACACAATCTCAAGTTGATGCATTATGTCCGGTAGATGGACCGCACATTCAATTAGAATACACGGGGCATGTTATCCGTTCGCTGCGCGAAACGTTGGAGGGTGAACTGCCGCTTATCGGTTTTGCTGGTGCACCATTAACACTTGCCTTTTTTCTGATTGCCGGAGAAAGCCCAATGAAAAAAGGTGAGGGTATATCGAACAAAGCTGCTCCAGTTTTTGAAATGATGGAAAATGCACCTGAGCTTCTATGCCAACTATTAGATAAGTTGACAGAAATGACAATTAACTATCTGAATTACCAAATAAGTATGGGTGCTCAGATAGTCCAACTTTTTGAGTCAATCGCAGATGTGTTATCACGTGATATGTATTCCAAATTCGCACTTCCGTATCATCAGAAGATATTTGCTGAACTCAACCGAGATGCACCGAGTATCATGTTTGCTAAGGAGTGTCCATTCATTGATTTAATGCATCAGAGTGGTGCTGATGTATTGAGTGTTGGAAAATGTATTGATATTGAAAAAGCCAGAAAGCAAATAGGGGGTTCAGTTGCCTTTCAGGGTAATGTTGATAACGATGTTTTGCGTGACGGTACATTTTCAGATATTACAGAGGCAGTGCACGATTGCATTGAACAAGGTGGAAAAACGGGACACATACTAAACTTAAGTCATGGACTACATAGAGACACACCATTTGAAAATGTTAAACATTTTGTAAAAATTGCAAAGACTTTTTAGGATAATTGATGAGAAACATTCAAGAAAACCCTTTTGCCCCACGTCAATATGGAGAACTTGTTAAGGTAACCGAAAGCGTGTATCTATTTCGTAATATCGTTAACTCTTCAATTATTATTGGGGACGATGGTGTTGCAGTGGTAGATACACAGGTGAACCAGATGATGGGTAAACGGTTACTACATGCGATTCGTTCCATCACCGATAAACCGATTCTGTATGCAATAAATACACATTATCATTGGGATCATACAAATGGTAATATCATTTTCCGCGAAGAAGGTGCAACCGTTGTTGCGCGAGAGATGACGAAAGACTTTATGGTGAATAGGGCACCGCGTCAAGAGGATTTTCTGCGTTCCCGAGGTTTTTTCCTGGGAGATCCACCATTTCTGCCACAGAAGACGTTTTCACATGAGACCGAACTTGATTTAGGTAATCAACCTTTACATCTTGTTCACTTAGGAAAGGCAGAGACAGATGATGCGAGTGCGATTAGAATACCTGCTGAGGGATGTATCGTTTCTGGTGATACCGTGATGACAGGAAGTTTTCCTATTTTTGGACAACCTGTGATGAATGAAGGTCTCATGGCGAACCACGATTGGATTAACACTATTCAGGAACTAAGAACCTATTCTCCTGAGCATGTGCTACCTGGACATGGTCCCTTAGCACATGATGCAGAAATGGATTTACTACTAAAAATAGAGGACTATTTTCTAACAGAGGTTCGTAGACGGGTTGAACAAGAGATGTCTTTAGCGGAATTGCTTGCTGATATGGAAGGCAACATGCCGAATTGGATTCGTGACATTGCAGAAGTATGGGGTACACCTCGCTATGCTATTCTTAGAGTATATCGCGGGTTGATTGATGACCCTGAGCTTGGTTGGCAACATTTCAAACCTTCTGCGATTCCAACTGCAGATTCTGAGAAGCTTTGCCAACGAACACAAGAACTAAAGGACTTTGAATCGTATCGTGAAACTGCGGAAGAGGTAGCAGAAGGAAACGATTTTGGTTTGGCAATTGCTATTCTAAAAATGGCGACAGAAAGATTTGCTGATCTGCCGGAAGTGTGGACGGAATACGCGAACTTACTCACACAAGCATCTCGCACTGTGCCAAGTGTTCTTGAGAAGGGAGATTTTTTCTTTGAGGCAAAAAATGCACTCAATACTGCACTTGAATTGGATGCAGATTATGCTCCAGCACATCTTTTGCGTGGTTACAATCATATTTTATCAGCGTTCCGAAACGGTGATGACCCTACTCCGGGAATGGATTCGATTTATAAAGCGTTAGTGTGTGGAATAGATGGCACACAACTGGCACAAGCGTATTTTTCTATCGGACTTGCACATCGGACAAATTCAGATGAGAAACTTGCACGTGAAGCATTCGCGCAGGCGATTGCAGTGGATCCAAGTTTTATGCCTGCACAATTTGCGAATATGGTATAGGAGAGAAAATGAGATACGATAGCGTTTTACTGGTTGCTTTTGGCGGTCCAACACCGGGATGCTGTAAAAAATATGATACAAAGGATTGCCCTGGTGAGGCGTACTGTTTTGTTGAAGGGATTGCCGGTGAAGCAGAATCTCAAAAGGAACGTGTGAAAGATATTTCCAGTCATTATGTGAAATTAGGTGGATTTTCGCCATTCAACGAATTGACTTTTAAACAAGCAAAAGCATTACAAATCGCATTGCAACAGCGTGACTTACCACTTCCTGTTTATGCTGGATTTAGGCATTGGACACCGTACTTAAAGGACGTAATCGCTGAAATGGCAGAAAAAGGACACCGTAAAATTCTTGGTATTATCATGGCACCACACCGAGCCAAAGTTAGTTGGGAATGGTATCAACAGACAGTGAAGAAAGGTATTGAAGCAGTTGAAGGTGAAAAACCGGCTGTTGACTATCTCGATCAATGGTATACACATGATGGTTATGTAGGTGCTATCGCAGAGATTATCCAAACCGCATGTGGCGATAAGTTAGACCGTGCTGAATTGGTCTTTACAGCACACGCAATTCCGCAAGTCGCGGCGGATACATCCCCTTACTCACTACAGTATGAAAAGACTGGTGAAGCAGTGGCTCAGAAGTTAGGCAAAACACAATACAGTTTTGCATACCAAAGTGAGGTAGAATCCAGTCCAATACCATGGACACAACCCGATATCAACGATTGGCTTAAAACTAAAAAAGAAGAAGGTGTTGATACCGTCGTTGCATCACCGATTGGGTTCTTGTGTGATCATGTTGAAGTGCTTTATGATTTGGATATAGAGGCGAAGGAGACCGCGAATGCATGCGGAATTGAGTTTATCCGTGCGGGGACTGTAGGAAATCATCCTAAATTCATTAATATGTTAGCGGATTTTGTCTGTGAGAAGTCTACGTAAATAGAGTTATGTATCAATTCCTCACATGTTTGTCCAACTAAGGAACACTGTGATGGGACAGAAACGGAAACAAGCAATTGTAGTAGGCGGGGGAATTACCGGTTTAGCTGCAGCGTATCGTTTGAAACGCGAAGCAGAAAAAAGGGTAATTCCGCTTGATATTACACTGTTGGAAGCGAATGATAGGGTTGGAGGTGTAATACACACAGAACACCGAGATGGGTTTATTATTGAACACGGTCCTGATGCCTTTATATCAACAAAACCGTGGGCAAAGGCATTGTGTGAGGAACTTGGTATTGACGATAAGTTGATCGGTACGAACCCAAAGGTGCGACGGAGTTTTGTTGTCCGAAAAGGCAAACTGATACCTGTTCCTGAAGGCTTTTACATGATGGCACCGGGTTCTTTCGTGCCTTTTTTGAAAAGTCCTATATTTAGTTTGCGCGGTAAATTACGGATAGCCCTTGACCTATTTATCTCACGTCAAAGTGGTATAGAAGATGAATCGGTAGCAAATTTCGTTAGACGTAGGCTGGGTACTGAGGCGTTTGAGCGAATGGCACAACCGATGATAGGTGGCATCTATACATCGGATGCGGAGGATCTAAGTCTTAAATCCACATTTCCAAGATTTTTGGAGATGGAACAAGAACATGGCAGTATTATCAAAGCCCTATTGATACAAAAACGGAAGACTGCCCAAACAAGTCGTGATACAAGTGGACCGCGATATAGTCTGTTTTTATCTTTTGTTGATGGAATGCAGACTTTGGTAGACTCACTTGAAGAGAACCTTTCTAAATGTATCCGTTTAGGTTGCCGTGTTACTACGATTCAAAAAAAAGAGCATCAAGTGGATTGGCGTGTTTGTCTTGATAACGATGAAGTGTTGGAAACAGACCTACTTTGCATTGCGTTGCCAGCACCACAGACAAGTAAAGTTTTGTCAGAAGTCTCTCCCATCCTATCAGAAAAACTCTCCAATATACCATATACATCATCTGCGACGGTAAATTTAGCTTTTCGTCGTGAGGATGTGATGCATCCACTCAACGGCATGGGATTTGTCGTGCCAATTAAAGAGCAACTCAGTCTGATAGGGTGTTCATTTAGTAGTGTGAAATTTGAGAACCGTGCCCCAACGAACCATGTGTTGCTACGCGCATTTGTAAGTGAAAATGCACCTAATTATAAACGCGCTGCAAACAATAATACAAAATTGAATGATATTACCTCCTCTGCTTTAATAGACGTATCGCAATTACTTGGTATAACTAACCCACCTACTTTTTCAATAGTAAGTCAACATTCACAATCTATGGCACAGTATCAGGTTGGTCATGAAAAACTTGTTGAAGAAGTTGATGAACGTGTAAAAAACTTGCCGGGTTTGGCATTAGCAGGGAATGCGTATCACGGCATTGGGATTCCTGATTGTATTAACAGCGGAGAGCAGGCAGCAAGAACACTTCTTAATTTCATATAGGTTCAGATATGCGCAATGATTTAATTATTTCTCGATGTCTCATCGGTATGTGTTTATTACTATCAGGACTAAGCATTTTTGTTTTATATTTGAATTTTGCACCGATTGTGGAAAGTGATGAGAATAAGTATAAGGATATGTATCGCGGGTTTGAAGATGGGAAGTGTAAGAGTTGTCATCCAGCAATCTGGCGTGAGTGGGAGAAGTCGATGCATGCGCAAGCGTGGGTAGATGAAATATATCAAGATGCTGCAAAGCTGATTCCTGATAGAGAAAAAAGTTGCGACCCATGCCATGCACCAGAACCCATTCTTGTGTCTGGTATTGGGAAAATGCCAAAATTACGTAATACCCAACGTGACTCAGGCGTTTCATGTCTTGTGTGTCACCTTGATACGGATGGTGCGATGCATGGACCACAAGCGAGTGCTGAGACTAACTTTCATGTAAATGTGACCAATCCGATCTATGAATCTCCGACAAAGTTATGTGCTACGTGTCATGGTCAACCGAAGGTGCCGGAACATGATCAAGTATCCAGTTTTCTTGAGAGTAGGTTCGCGACAGAAAAGAAGAGTTGTGCGACATGCCACATGCCGATTGTCAATCGCCTACAAAGCACTGCAAGTTATGAGAGTATTAAAGGAAGGAAACATACTTGGCGAGGTAGTCGTAGTGTTGCGCAGCTTAAAAGTGCTGCATCCCTTAAGGTTGAGTTTGCTGGAAAGAAGGCGTCTGTCGTTCTTGAAAATAGAGCGGGACATCTATTACCTGGTGGAACGTTACGTATTATTGTTTTTGAAGTAACACCGTTTGGACCTGATGGGACGCAGCTTGAGAAAAAACAGGAATTAATATCTGAAAAAACAGAGAACCGTCTTTTACCAGATGAGAAGCGAACCTATACTTTTGATGTTGCCGCAGGACAGACGCTAAAGGTGCAATTAAAGTATCAACTGACACCAAAAACACCAGAATCTGAATGGGTTCTAATGGAGGAGGTGAGCAGCTTAGTTCCGTGATAGATGGATTTATCCGACTTGTCAACAACTATAGATTATAGACGAAAGTTGGTCTACGTATTTAGATTTGGTAATGAATTGAGACCGAGTAACCGCTTTAATGTTGGCGTTGCACGTTCAATTACCTCATCTGATACTATTTTCAAATGATCTTGTTGAGGTTTTAAAATGGAACGGCAGAAGAATCCGAGCAGTGCGACTCTCGGTGAATTGGTTCTATTTTCTGAAGACCCGTGCCATATAGAACCGTTGACAATGAGGACAGAACCGCGAGGTCCACATATTTGTTGTTTATCCGAGTATTCAACACTGGATTCTGGTAATGCCTCAAGTCGTTTGTGGCTTCCAGGGATGCAGCTGGTAGCCCCGTTTTCAAGAGTAAAGTCATCTAAAAACCAAACGCTGTTTGCAACTATTGGAAAACTTGGACGCGGTGTTGGAAGGGCAGACAATGGGTAGTCAATGTGGAGACCGGCATCTGGTGCGCCGGGATAAAGGATATTCACTGTGAAAGAACTTAGTGTGCAATCTGATCCAAGTAGATATTCCATCGCTGCGAGCATTTTGGGGTGTTGTATAGCTTCCTCAAATATCTCACCTTTGTTGATCAAATTCCATACACGTTGTGCAGTATCATTTTTCAGATAGGTGTGTCCATTACCTGCTTTTTGCTCTTCTGTAGCAAGTTCTAAGGAACGTTCTCTGAGTTGGAGCGTTGTATCTAAGTCAATTAACTTTTCCAGAAGCAGAATACCGTTCTGGTCAAGTTTAGTTTTTTCAGCAGTTGCCATCATAAGTTGATATCCTCAAATACCAGAGTCATTCAATTGTCGCGATTTAACATTTTCAGAATCACGGATTTACGTCAAATTAAAAAATCAACGGCATGAATACCTTTTGGTATTCCTCGGATTATTCAGTTTGCGGAGACAAATTTCTATTGAAATATCAGTAAGCAAACTTTTCATAAGAGTGGTTCAAAAATGTCATACTTTAGAGTTTTTAGAGTCAATCGCAATTTTGATTATTTTACTCTAAATCTATAGAACTATGTCAGTGCTGGGTTTACGGCTTATTTATGACTAATATAGTCAGGATTGACTCTAAAGTTTTACATTTTTTTATAAGTCAGATAGTTTGTGCGATAAATCCATGATACACCAATAAGTGTGTGAATTGAGTTTGGAATCCCTTCAATAAATGCGATTCGAGACAAGACAATTGGATGGTTCTGCCTCAAACACAATATTATATTGACAATTTATCCACTTTTTATTACTATGTCAATTGAATAATGAGAATATGTTCAAAATTACTTATTTTTCAAGGAAAATATTAGGGATTTTGATTTGACATATTTTATTAATTATGGTATTATATTTAAACTGATTGCAATTTAATCATAATTCCAAATAGGCGGGGAATTTTAAACGAATTTCTAAATTAAAACGCCGTGTGAAGATTAAAATGCTTGCTTTAATTTGTCACTTTATGTTAAAATGACCAATGTTCTTTTCTAATAGGCATCTTTAAGTCAATAAAATATTATCAACATAATCGCCAGAATCAGTTATGTTAAACATTCATAGAGGTGCGCGTGGGTCAAAAACAAAGTTTCGGTGCCCGATTTGGTTTCCTTTGACCTTCATTGTGGATGGACTGACGCGTTGTATAGGTTGATTTATGTACTTATGGAGAAAATTTTACTACTTGGTTGTAGGATGTTAATTTTGGATGGGCAAACACCTACCTCCGGTCGTTTTTGTCGTGTTTCCCGCTTGCCTATCTAAAACTTCAGTATTTAGTCTCGTTTTCGCGTAGACTTAACGAGGAGGAAGAGTTAATGAAAAAACGAACACTTGTTTGTTTTTTGATTTTTATATTGTGTGTATTTCATAGTTCAATACCAGGTACTGTGTTTGGGCAAGATGCGGAGCCAACATCTGCTGAACTCGCCCAAACGGTATATGATGAGTATAGTGCGACGCTTTTACGTGAAGATCTTGCGACGTTAGTTGATCAAGTTCTTGAAGCGTTGAGCGATCCTGCTACTTTACAGAATCCTGTAATTGCTGGTCTCGGTCTTGATGCAGCATTAGATCAGCTGCTTGTAAGTCCTGGTCTTATAACACTTGTTGTGCCAGACGCAGATGCCAGCATCATTGCTTTACTTACAAATGACGAGGATATCCGTGGGTTTTTAAGGAATAAAAATGTTCGGGCTTTGCTGCAGGATACGGAAGCGGTTATAGCACTTACGGGTTTAATTGCGGCAGGTAGGACGGCTCAACCGCCAGTAGATCCACCAGTGGAACCGCCAGTAGATCCACCAGTAGAACCGCCAGTAGATCCACCAGTGGAACCGCCAGTAGATCCACCAGTGGAACCGCCACCGCCAGTAAGTCCAGATGATCCAATTAATGTTGTTGTTTCAAACCTAAATGGTAAATCAAGACTTGGTGGACTTTCACTTAATCCGGTTCATGGTAGGGCATTTATCAGAAACCTGATTGCCTCAGCTGGACTTGATTCAGCAGCTTCGGATGCGTTTGTTGAACCTGTGGTTGACTTCATTTTGGCACAGGTCCCGCAAGGAATTCTCCCGAAGGCACAGATTAGACAGATATTAACAGCGACACAAGCTTCATCAATTTTCCAAGGTGATGAGTCCCAGTTAGACCATGAGAACTTTGGTAATGCTATTGCTCCAGATCTTGCTGAATTTATCTATACTAACGTTCCTAATGTTACAAAATACCTTGCAAGCAATAGTATGGACGTGTATGTTCGTGTTCCATCCCCGCTTGAAGGTGGAGATGTTAGATATAGACTCCATAGCAGGCACAGTGGTAGTACAGAAATTGGCAGTAATAGAATTACTACAGAAGTATTTCAAGAGGACACGATTCCTTACACTTTCCGTTTGGAAGAAAGTCTTGCTGCTACTAATTTACCTGCATGGCCAGATTTGGGTAACCGACTTTTCTCAAGTGTTGTTCTTCGATATTCAAGAACTGGATTAGATGGATTTTATGATTCTCATGAAATGGTGCCTAACGATGGTGAAAAAGGGACCGTATGGGAATTTGATATTGGTATTGATCCAGGTCAAAATATTAATTACTATTTTGAAGTTACACTTGCTGAACCCGTGAAGTTAGAGATAATCAATCGTGACGCACTTGCTGAGGTATTGTCTTCTCCTGATGGCACAACAACATTACCAGCCACAAGAGAATATTTGATCAGTAGTTGGTCAATGCCTGATCCGCGTAACCTTCAACTTGCTGAACGAGGCATATTTGATGCGTTGTTTACACCTGATGTAGTTGATGAAATTGTAAGAATTGCAACTCCATTAATTACAGGTGTACTTGCTGGTGAAACTCCTGCTCTCCAAGTTGATGGGAGAGATCTCATTAAACTACAGAGCCTTTTGCTTGACAATACAAACAAATTGACCAGTAGTTTTGAGAAAAATTTTGATCCCTTGTTAGCATCTGTGTTTAGTGTTCCACGGGTAGATATTGAAACACATTCGCTTTGGCATGCAAATATAGCATTAAGTGCCGATGATGATTACAACATTGAAGCAGTTGTCTACAATGCAAATGGTGATCCAGTGGATCTGATATCTGTTGACTTCACTGCTGATACTACTGCTCCTGAAGCGACAATTGATGTTGATCTTGGGAATGCTAACACAACAGGTTACTTAAACAAAGATATTATCTTTGTTGCGACTGCTCCGGGTGAGGGTGCATCGATATTAAATATAACAAGCACACCTACAGCGGATAGTAATTTGGCATCTGGGTTTGATCTCATGGGTCAAGATGGTTATCTAATATACCAGATAATCGGTTTGGACAGGGATGGAAATCCAGAAACTACTTGGCTTCCGTTGACAGTAGAAAATTCAATGCTTGCCTCTGATATTTGGGATGCTGTCAAAGCCCAGTTACCTGGTATAGCGGCAACACAGACCGATCCCACTATAAAAACTGTTCTTGAGACAGCTGCTGGTTTGGATTTGAATACAGTCCTTGGTCTTATCAATCCGGCATTGATTCATCAGTTTGCGAGTCCTTTCTTCATGGGATTAGGAATTAATCTTAGTGAGGAACAGAGTGCTAAGATCCATGAGTTATTGGGTGCTGTGATTGATGACATCAATATGATACCGGTTACATCTGATCCTACACGGGTTATGTCGATTCCTATCCAAGGTGATCAGTTACCACTATTATTAGGTGACATCGGTGTACGTGCGATGGGTATTGATACTCTCTTTAATGTCGGTTCTCATGTTCCTCCGACGAGGATTAGAGTTGTTCCGCCCGAATGGGATAGAATGAGTATCACACATGCAAGTTTGGGTGACCTCAATGGTGATGGTGATGCAGACGAACCTTATGAAAGTGGTAAACTTTATAAGAATGCTACAGAAGTAACATTGACCGTTGCGATTAACGATGATGGTCGTTCAAACGAAAAGCATCCTGCCACTATCATGGTTCAGTATCAAGATGCGAATGGTGATTGGCAGACCATCGGTGAACTTTCAATAGATGAAGGTGCAGATTCGATTACAGATCCTGCTGCAATTACCCATGACTTCACTGATTTCGATGATTTAGTGGAAAATGTGGAAAATGGTGTTGTAAACCTTCGTACAGTAACAACAAACGGTCTGCAACTCACAGACGAATCAGATGTATTAACCCTTGAACTTGTTGATGATGTTCATCCTGTTGATCCGAAGGTCTTGGTTGTTGATGTTGATGAAACATCATTTGAAATGACCAATCCTGATAGTGGTGCACCACAAGGTACAATTTCACTTATTGCCTACACACCACGCGTGACTTATCCCGATATTACATCAATTCAATTAGTTGTTAAACGGGCAAGTGATGATGCATGGACAACGATTGGTGCTGCGGAAGTTAGCGATGTTAATGGTATGGGTGGAGAAGATACAGCCGCTATAATGTTTAAAGGTAAAACATTAGGTGAAATCTATCCATCTGATACGTCAATGATCCACGTAGATGCGACCAGCAGTTATCTCAAATGGTTGATTACTGTTGATACGACTATGTTGGAAGATTCCATTACTAAGGATAATCCTGGTGCACGAAATGTAGAAATGGATGACAACCGTTACATGGTTCGCGCAACTCCAGTTGTTGATGGTTCCTTACCTGAAAATCCGAATGAGAATCCGGTTGCTGAAGGTGAAGATTATACAGAGATGTTCTCTGTAGACAACGATGACGATGTTGCTCCACTTGGACCTACCAATGTTGAAGTGACAAGCGTTGATGCTGTTGATGCTGTCTTTATGACAGACGATGATGGTAATGTCGTGGTTGGTGGATTGGTAGATAAGTATGACCATGAAGTCAGTTCTCCTGTCATTACTTTGACTCTTACTCCGACAGCAGAACGTAACACTTACGCTTCAGTGAAGTTACTAACGGACCTTCCAGAAGGTGCAATTATCGGTGACATTACTGAAACTGCAGAAGGTAGCGGTGTCTTTACAGTAACTGTTGATGTTGGCACATTGATGGATGATGATGATCCTGCTAATTCTTACAATGACAGGTATCTTGAAGACATCTATCATGAAAATCCGATGGAATTTATTTATAATCCAAAGGGTGAAGCCTTCATGTTTACTGTCCACGCCTTGGCTTATGATAAAGCTGAACCGTATGACGATGTCACAGCTGCTGACGAAGTGTTCCTTGAATACGGAAACATTCAAGCAGATGAATATGAAGACGACGAAGTCACGGTAAGTGTACAAAATTCCTACAGACCCGATCCGGGTGTGATAGCGGTTACTGTTGAAAATTCGGATGGCATGGTAAATCCTGATAGTGGTGCCCCGCAAGGTGAACTCACTTTCAGTGTATATACCTACTATAGGACTTCAGCTCCAACAGATGGTATACGTGTTGAGCTGCAACGACCCAATGATAGTACGTGGGAACGTATTACAGGAACTGCTGAAGAGGGTGATGTAGTTGAAGTATCCGAAGTGGCAGTTGCAGATTTACCAGATATTATATCTAATTCTGCAGGAATTACTAATTCCGGTGTAATCAGTGCTCTTATTGATATTTCCAGCGGGGAATCAGAAGGTAGTCCTACGCATCTTATGAAATGGACGTATACAGTTGATACCCGTGCGTTAGCACTTGAAGACACAGACGCTCCTGATGATACCATCAAATTAGATGATACGATTGAACGTGGTGATGATGCTGAACGCGATGTCTCCGCAGATGATAACCAGTATGTGGTTCGAGCGATTTCACTCACACCGAAAAATCCGGTACAAAATGAATATGGTCCACGAGAAGGTGTTGAAGCATCTTTCTCATTAGACAATGTTGACGATGTGCCACCACTCGGTCCGACAAATATTACAGATGTCGCTGACCATGTTGGTTCACTTGTAGCAAACGAAGATGGCAGTTTCACAGCACGTGGAATTGTTGATCCTGGCGTAGAGTCAACGAAAGTTACATTTACGATTGAACCGACAGCAAATCCAATAACCTATGCTGGTGGTAAGACCGTTCTGGTTCAAACTGCTCCAGATGGAACAGTAACTGAAGCAGATGGTAGCCTTGACGAAGGATCCGTTACGGTTGATATCGGACAACTTGCAAATGGTACCTATATGTATCATGCACTTGTTGCTGATGAATTTGGTAATGTTCAGGTGCAGGGTGAAGCAGATATGCCATCACCAGTTGTCACCGTTCATGTGCTAAACTTCCGAGTAAGTGACATAATGGATCTTATGGTAACGTCAGTTGACGGCGTAGCAGTAGATGGTGAACTTCCAGAGAGAATTCCTCTCCGCGAGTCTATTGCCGTAAGTTTCAATGTCAACAATGGTACACTGTTTGTTAATGACTTGACAGGTGTTTATCTTGATGGACATGGTGTTACATTTATGGCTGGTGGTGAAGGCAATGCTTTCTCACTTGCAGCAAGTGACCTTATGTCAGTAACAGATGGATGGTATACACCGCAAGGTCGTGTTACTATACGTGAACGTTTTGTAGACTTCCCATTAGCGATGATTAACTTAGACAACACTGGACCGATGATTGCTATTGAAACACCTGCAGAAGGACATACAGTCAATGACTTACCAACATTACTTGCAGGTTTTGGCGATGGTGATTTGGGTGTTGGTGTTAGTGCTGAAAGCACAGCAGTTGTCAGTTTAGCACGACTCCGTCCCGAAGAGGTAGATCAGGACGCAGTTCCGATTGATGTTGATCAGAGTATGGTTGAGCAGGATATAGACTCTGTTGTCTATACCCGCATAGACAAACTTGCTGGTGGAGCATATATGTTCACAGTGCAAGTTTCAGATATGCTCGGAAACGTCGGTGAAGCGTCTGTTAATTTTGCTATTGAAGGTCTCAACCCAACAGTCGTAATTACTGCGCCTGCTTCAGGACAATCATTTGATGCAAGTCCTGCAAGTGTCACTGGTTTCTTTGCTGGTGGTGGTGAAGTAAGTATTTCCAAGTTTACCGTAAATGACGTAGATGTTTCAGAATCGGTAACAGTAGATGGAAGTAACTTCACTTATATGCCTGCTGAAGGCTTCAGTGAAGATGCTCATGCAGTCTCTGTAGAGGTAATGGATGAAAACGGTTTAACCGCACAAACAGCATTGACCTTTACAGTCATGATTCCTGGACCATCTATTGAAATTCTTTCGCCAGCAGCGGGTCAAATGTATGATCATGGTATGCCGTCAATAACAGTAGAATCATCTGGTGTAGCGGAACCTATAACTGTATCAGTAATGGTTAATGGTGAAGCAGCGACCATGAATGATGATGGCACTTATTCACCTGCCTCTGCTTTAGGTGATGGCGAGCATACAGTTGTTGCTACTGCGACAGATGCCAGTGGTAAGACTGATGAATCAACAGTTATATTCTCAGTAGAGATACCTGGTCCATCAGTTGCAATACATTCCCCAGCAGCGGGTCAAATGTATGATCATGGTATGCCGTCAATATCAGTAGAATCATCTGGTGTAGCGGAACCTGTATCCGTATCAGTAATGGTTAATGGTGAAGCAGCGACCATGAATGATGATGGCACTTATTCACCTGCCTCTGCTTTAGGTGATGGCGAGCATATAGTTGTTGCTACTGCGACAGATGCTAATGGTAAGACTGCTGAAGCGACAGTTATATTCTCAGTAGAGATACCTGGTCCATCTGTGGCGATACATTCACCTGCTCATGGTCAAATGTATAACCATGATATGCCAAACATATCTTGGGAAGCATCTGGTGTAGCAGAACCTGTTTCTGTTTCACTTACCTTAAATGGTGAGGCGGTAGAATTAGCCGATGGTGCAGATAGTTATACACCTGATGAAGGAATAGGTGAAGGTGAACACACTGTAGTAATTATGGCAACCGATGCTAATGGTAAAACGGCACAAGCAACTGCTGTATTCTCAGTAGAATTTCCGATGGTATCAGTTACGATACTATCACCTACGGCTGGTCACACATATAACAATGGGACACCTATTGTCAGTGGTGAGTTTACAGGCGTAGGCGAAGTTGCTGTGAATCTTACCGTTGATGGTGAGGAAGTTGAAGCTGATGTTAATGGTAATGGATTCACTTATACACCGGATCCCGCATTAGGTCATGGTAATCATACGGTTGCTGTTGAAGTTACAGATGCGAATGGTGAGTCAGCAATGACTTCTTCTGAATTCATAGTTGACATTCCTGGTCCATCAGTTGCTATCCTTTCACCTGCTCCGGGTCAAACTTATGAACATGGTGAACCTGTTATCAGAGCTGAATTTTCCGGTATGACCGATGTTGAAGTAACCACATTCACTCTTAATGGTGAAGATGTTGCGTTAGGTGAAGATGCTGTTGAAGATAATCATCTCACTTACACACCTGATCCAGCATTAGGAGATGGTGAACACACTGTCGTTGTTGAGGTTACAGATGCTAATGGAAAAACAGCAAGGTCTGTGGTAATCTTTGGTGTAGCAATACCGAAAGATACTACTCCACCTATAATTGCAGAGGTTTCTCCATCTGGTTTGGTTAGGCTCAATCAAGCGGATGTACTTGCTGAAAATATGGCGATAACTATTTCCGCAGTTATTGTTGAAGAGCAATCTTCAATTACAAATGTGGAATATACTATTAATGACGGTCCACGTAGTACTTATCCGGTTGAACGTGCTGCCAATAAGTTTGAAATAACGGAAAGTTTCTCACCGGGTACACACAAAATCAGTTTGAGTGTATCAAGTGAAGGTGGAACACAGTCGCACAGTTGGCAATTCGTGCTGGAAGTTGATAAAACCACACCTGTTATTTCATCTATCACACCTGCTGGAACTATTCACGCAGGACTCCCGACAATATCGGCGAGTGCTACTGACGCATCTGGTGTGCAGGAAATAACAATTGTTGTTATTGATAGCAATGGTGAAGAGGTTGCAGGTGAAACCAGCGATGACGCTGAAGATAGAATAAACGCAGGTATTACTCGTTTAGATTTCCATCCTGAAGCACCACTTTCAGAGGGTACTTACTCGATAGAAGTTAGGGCGACTGATACATTCGGAAATTCGTCTACGTCAAAAGGTGGTTTTACAATTGACTTTGATACGGCTGCCCCGATCATTACATCAGCCTCACCTCAGAACGGTGCCCGACTGATGTATAACCATGATGAGGAAGCAAGACCGGTTATTTCTGTCACTTTCGCTGATGCTGAAACAGGTATCAATCCCGATTCGATTCGACTCGTGATTGAATATCCGGAAGCAGATGGCGGAAGTCAAGCACGACCGATCAACCTAACTGATGAACAGATGTCTGCGACTCAGGTGATTTACACACCTGCTGCCCCTACCTTCCCACGAGGGTTTGATGTGGCAGGACAGTATACAGTAACACTTGAAGTCTCCGATAATGCCCATCAAGAAGGTAATGTTTCTGAAGAGAGTGATGGAGCTCGTACAGCTAACATGGCTGTCTATAAGTTCACCTTCTCAGTAGAACATATGGATGCTCCTGTGTTGAAGAGGGTGTTTAACTTCCCCAATCCATTTGAGAAGAATACTCGTATTTCCTTCGGTCTAAATCAAATGTCTACAGTGACAATTGTCATTTATGACAGCACACAACGTCCAGTGATGACATTGCGTGATAATGCGATAATGGCTGCAGGTAATTACACAGGTCAGAATGGAATTGGTTGGGATGGAAAATCCAGTAATGGCGAAGAGTTAGCTCGAGGCATTTACTATTGCCAAATCATTGTAACAGGTGGTTTTGAGCCGGAATACGCCAATCTTAAGCTCGCTCTGACACGCTAAGTAAACAGTAGAACGCAATCGGAATTGGGTGTAATACCCATTCCGATGCTGCGTCTACGAAGGAGGATATAAATGTATATCACAAAGCAAAGATTGCTATACGGTGTAATATCCGTTGTATTTCTTATCCTTGCTGTGACACCTGTAAGTTTTGCTCAGGATGGTGAGTATATTAATGCTATGCCACATCTGCGTCTCGGTGCGGGTGCCCGTTCAATTGGCTTAGGGGGTGCTGTCACAGCAATTGCAGATGATGCTACTGCCACTGTTTGGAATCCAGCAGGACTTGGTTCAGCGGCAGATCTGAGTTTGAATTTATCTACACAACAAATTTCTGACCAAGGTATGCTTGGACAGACCAAACACTTTATTGCGTTGACGAAAGCACTCGGAACCTATGGTGCCATTGGCATTGCTGCTACTAATTTCGGTGTAGCTGATTATGAGGTCTATAGTGCCTCTGGGGACTACGAAGGGAAAGCTGATTATGGTGCGAATGCTTACTCGCTTTCTTATGGCATTGGTTTTGGAAACTACAATGTCGGTCTCACTGGTAGAATGATGATGGATAGTTTCGGTGTAGAGAGTGATGAAGACCAAAGTGGTTTTGGTGGTGTAGATATAGGTTTCATGGGACATGCGTTACATATAGATGTAGACGAGGCACAAGTTCCAACATTTCATTATGGGATTGTTGCAAAACACCTCGGTGCTTCTTATGATGGTGGTGTTGTGCCAATGATTGTTGATGTGGGTGTTGCTTATAACCTATATATGGGTAATGTAGTTACATTCTCAGCTGATATTGAACAAGAGTTTGTCAACCTTGACGAGAGCGCATTTAGCATGCGCACCGGTGTTGAATATTCAATAGTCACAAACAAATCAACCGAATTTTCGATACGCGCTGGAGTCAGAGCATCACGTGATGTCCAGGACATCTTCGGTGGTTTTGGTGTGAACGTCGCTGGTCTACAAGTTGACTATGCTATCCAAGATGGTATGAATGCAATCCATGGTGTTGGAATCACACACTATCTTTCCCTATCCTATGGATATTAACACCTAAGAGGAGAATACTGATGAATATGATAAAATCCACACTGAAATTGACGATGATTCTCTATCTCTGTGTGGCACTCAGCGGTGTGTATGTCTTATCTGCCTCTGCAAGAATCACACCTCATGAAGGTGGTGAGGAGACAAAACTCATCACAATTGTAAAGGGTGATACCCTTTGGGATCTCTGTCAGGAACATTTGAAAGACCCTCTCCGATGGAGAGAATTAAGTAAATATAATGATTTTACTAACCCACATTTGATTTACCCTGGCGAAAAACTCCGTATACCGTTGTCAATGGCTAAAGAAGTTGTTGAAATGGCTGAGGATGAGATAGCAGAAAAAAATGCTGAGTTAGAGAGATTACGTTCTGAACTTGAAGAGTCTGAGGCAACTCAGGAAAAGTTGATGGCTGAAATTAAGGCTTTAAATGCTAACATTGCAAAGTTAGAGGGTCAGATAAAAGCACTTGAAAGCAACCAAAAAGTGCAAAAAGCCTTGCTTGATGCGATTAATAAAGCCAGTACTGACGCAGCTAATGATGTCAAAAGGGCAGTAAGAACAAACAGAAATACTCTTCAAAGGCAATTGGAAGATCTGAAGGGACACCATGATTCAACCAATGAAATGTTATCTGGTCTTCAGAAAGATCTGAAAGCTGTACAGGGTAGTATCAATACCGTTCAGGGTGATGTTAAAACTGCATTGACACAGATTGAGACAAATCAGAAAGGTATCAATGAACTGAAGATGATGATTGAAGATGCGAAAGGTGTGCATGAGGAAGTGTCATCAACCAAACGCGCGATAGTCGTTATCACTACAGTTGCAGCAGGTATAGGTTGGTTTGCTCTTAACATTATTGGCGGACGTAGCGGGGAATAAGTAAATTCCCAAAACAATTTTGGCAGGGAGGTCGTGTATTCGCACCTCCCTGCTTTTTTTATAGAAACAATGCAATCACTTAATTTTAACTATCATCATCCACTGTTTGAAAAGACAATTCAACTTTACGGTGATAGAGCAGGTGGACAAGGTAACTTTGAATTTGCAGGATTAGCCGAACTTAAAGATATACAGATTGTTATACTAATAGGCAATTCTGATAGTCTTTCACAACCTGCTGATTGGAGACGTTTCCTCCGCTTAATCAACCTTGCACACCGATTAAATAAACCGATATTGTTATGGAATTTATCTATTATGTATGTTGCATCCAACCAACACCATACTTCATTGGCATTGGGAACCGTAATTCATGACACGAAATTACAATTACTACGGGTGCCACAACCTATCATATCAGTTTGTGATGAGAATTATATGCGGGTGTCTGTGGTTGAGGAGGAACTGGAATGGGTGGACGGAAAGGTTATTGTAAAACCTGATGCGGATAATTCAATAGAAGTAAGTGAATTTAATCAAGAAAACCTAAGAATGGTAGACAGATCAACAGAAATATCGGATGAAATAATCGATCTAATTAATATATTGTCAAATGTGGAGAAGGAGGTATTAATCGCAAATCGTTTAGAATGTCTTCATCGCTATGCAAAAAAGAATAGTGATTTTAATTGACCAATTTCATTGTGGTAGTTAATTAAACTTCATAACCTTAGGGAATCAATACTCCTTGTACGGTATCCCATAGCAGTTTAATCACATAAGCAATAACTGCGACAATTAACACAACTTTAATCCATTTGTCACCCATCTTTACTGCCAAATTACTACCAATCCAAGCACCTGTGGCATTTCCAACTGCAAGTGTTAGTCCTAAGACCCAATTGACATGTCCCTTGCTAATAAAGATACCTAAAGCTATGATTGTATAAAAGAAAATGATAAACACTTTATGTGCGTTAGTAATGACAAAATCGCCACCATCAATAATACGCAAAGTTGCTATAACGAGCAAACCGACACCTGCCTGAATAAAACCACCGTATATCCCAACAATAAACAGTGCGGCGTATGTAATGATTTTATGTTGTGCGCCACTTGGATTTAACTTGCCTTGTAACCATTCAGTTGGATTAAACAGAGTTAACAAAAGCATAGTTACCATTACAATAGCAAGAATAGGCTTAAAAACCGTATAGGGTGTTATAGTAGCAGTGTATGCCCCTATACTTGCTCCGACAACAGCGGGTATTGTAAGTGCAATGGCGTGACGGAAATCTGATACGCCTTTACTGCGGAATCCTAAGATCGCACTAAAGTTTTGAAAAATGATTGCTACTCTGTTCGTTCCATTTGCTATGTTAGTCTCATCAGTGCCTTGAGGGAGAGATGTGATATCAATTGCAAATGGTAGCATATAGACAAGGGTAGGTAATGTCAATAGTGAACCACCAAAAGCAACGGTGTTTAAAAACCCTGCAAACATTCCTACTGTCATGAGTAGTATAATATATAGTAGGTCAAGATTGAATATCTCTATTCCCATTAGAGGCTCCTTCCTTATATGTTTTCTGTGCGATATGTCTCGATTTGGCTATTCTAATAAGTAATAAAGCAGCGAGATTTCCGATGATTATGGCAGTAATGACCCCAGTTAGTGCTAAAAAGCAAATTATCTGGATTGTGCCGTTTCCAAATGGGTTGCTCCAGCCAAGGGTAAGAAAACCTATCCCTGGTATACCTATACCAAGCATAAATCCGATGCAACCAGCAATACCGGCAATGTTCTGATACTTTTTTAATTGTGGAAGATGTATTTGAAACATGCATCTCCTTTGTAATCAACTTACCATTGCAAAACTAACGACAACAAGTGTGTTGTATCATAAAATATTAGGTGGTGCGTGTCTGATGCACACACCACCAACAAAGGTTTAGAAACATTTCTTGTTAGTCTTGACGGAAAAGGATTGATTGTCATGGTGAAGGTGATATTGTTCTTAGGAGATACCGAGGTATTTGTCTCTACCTTTTACCAGTGCTTCAATTTTTCTGTCAACTACTGAACGTTGTAGCATCCAGAAACCGCAATCAGGGTGCACCCACCCTACTCTTCCGTTTCCTAACACTTCTTCTGCTTTTTCTATGTTGGATGCAACATCGTCAGGTGTCTCAACGGGGTTAACCTTCACGTCAATCACTCCGATCCCTATACTGATATTTGTTGATACATCCTTGAGTGCTTGGAGGTCATCATCTGGACGGTGTTTTAACTCTAAGACCAGATGGTCACACCTGAGCATGTTCAAGAAGTCAATCAAAGCTTTCCAATTACCTTCTTGTATAACCTGTCCACCATAGTTACCGAAGCAAAAATGTACTGCCTTTTCTCCGTTGAAAGCATCAAGGACGGTATTAATTGCTGCTGCAGCACGAGGTCCGTCATCAGGATTTCCCGGTATATTTGCCTCATCAATTTGTAAGCATCTGCAATTGAGTTCTGCTACTTGAGCAGATAATGTTACCGCTAATGCCGAGAGTAATGCGTCAAAGTCATCATAATATTTGTCCAGTAGAGTTCTGGCAAGCATATAAGGACTTGTTACAGTAAATTTGATGTTAGTGCCAGCAACATTTACAGCGCGTTCACAATCGGAAACGAGGTTTAATGTGCCTTCTCCCAGAGCATTTTCAACAACACCTGCAGGTTTCGCCCGGAATGCCATCGTTTGCATCTGTCGGAATTCGGACCATTCTTGACGTCCTACATCGGGTCTGATCCCTGAAAGGGGTCTGATGAAATAGTCAATCATACCGTTGGTATCGGGATGGTTGACATCAAAACGGTATAACTCACCGTCAGTGGGAAGATCTATACCGTGTTGTCGTTGAATATCAACAACAACCCGTGTAGCATCAATTAAAGTTTGTTCTGACGGCATTGAGTTGAGCCAGGCTGGTACAGGATAAGAACCGACGGTTGTCGTCAAGATACGCGGTTTATTTGTTTCAATAGTCAAATATTAAGTCCTTTTTGTGCAATCTCAGTTATTTATGAGTTCATAAGATTCAAGTTCAAATTCCGCTTCGACTGTCACATCCCCTCGTGTTTGGGATTGGGTAAATTTTATAATACCGATATTCGGAGCGAGCCATTTCTGTGTGATGGTAGTGTCAAGTGTGAAGTCGGGTCCATTAAGTTCGTATATCCAATGGAAAGACTCTTGTATCTGAAATACGTTCTCAAAAGTTCCTGCTGGTACAGTAACAGTTTCTTCGGTAAGCACCTCAAATTCGTCAAGTCCACCATCTAAAGGAAATAGTTCAGAAACTAATTGTGCTTCAAATCTTACCTGCCATTGCCAACCGGTAATTAGCGGAAATTTATACAGAGGTAAAAATGGAACAAACATTACTGTGTCTTCGGACCCCGGTGTAATATTTGTTGCATGTTGGAGTACTCCTGTAACGTTACCTTCTTCGTCATAAGAGTATCCGAGATAAGAATAGTCGGCAATGTTTTCCAGTTCCTCTGCGGAGTTTGTTTTTTCAAGCACAAAGCTTTCAACAGTTTCTCCATCTTGCATCTGAATCTGTATAGTATCTATGATTTTAAATGTAATTATTGTGTTTTCTGCATCACGGTATCTCCATGTATTACCAACTGCTAATGGATAGTAGTTTCCCGGACGAATCCGCCAAACTTGTATATCAATTGTGCTTGTTGTGGATTTTTCACCATCGCTAACAGTTACCTTTATATGGTATTTCTGCTCAGTTTCAGGTGCGTTCCAAATTGCTCCGGTTGCATCTCCATTTATTTCACCATCTGACGCATACCATGTGTATGTGAGTATATCATTTTCGAGGTCGTTTGCTTGTAGTTTGATAGAAACTTGTGTCCCTGGAGGAACAATCTCTGAATCTGTTTCAAAGACTGAAATGATGGGTGCTAAATTACCGTTTACCGTTACATCGCTACCGCAACCAGCGAGAATAATGGTAATAAAGCAAAAGAGAAAAATCCAGATGCAACGTAACCTTTTCATGCGTTGAATTCCTTACCTCTCAGAATTTCACGTGATTGTGTTGTTCCATTTCCAGTAACATTATATGCGAATGTGTTCATTAACCGATCTTTTTTAGAAACGTTTGGTGCGGAACCGTGTATAATTAGTGCGTTAAAAAAGATACCGTCCCCTGGTTCCATTTCCACAGCGACTGCATCTTCACGTTCTTGATAATGCCCTGGTAGAAAAACACCAAATGTTTGATGTTTACGTTCGTGTTCCTGTAATCCCCAATCATGACTTCCGGGAACAAATTGTATACATCCATTACCAAGATTTGCTTCACTGATAGCTAATTGGCAATTTATCATAACTGGTTTGTTGTTGTCGTTTTTCCAATAGGCGTAATCTTGATGCCATGGGATTGCAGTTCCGTCTGTTCCAGCTTTTGGAAGCAATTTACTGTGAAATAGTGATATGTCGGGTCCCATCATGCCTTCCAGCACATCAAGAACATCATCGGAACGGAGGAGTTTATTAAGCGTTGGACTTACTAATTCACTGTGCATTAACTGTTTGATAAGAGGCGGATGATCGGGATCGTCTTCGTAAACTTCCCATGAAATACCTATGCCTTGAGTTGGATTTTCTGCCATACGGTTGTGAATATCGTCAATTTCTTCCATGATGTTTGATATGTCTTCTGAGGAGACAAGTCCTTTTTTTAGGAGATAACCGTTGGATTCATAAAATTGCAATTCATTATCTGAAATACCCATGTGTAGATCCTCATTTTCAGTAAAATATGTGTAAAGTATACATCATAATTTCAAAAATATCAAGGTATTCCATAAGTTCAGATGAAGGGTTTTTCAGAGCATAATTAACATATTGTATTCATCAAAATCAATATCCTAATACCTATTTGTATTCGCGCAATTCGTTTCGTCCTTTTTGACATGTTGACAGGACAGGGTGTAGTCTACTACTTTTATGAATATATTTTAGATTGAGTATTGAATGATTCATACTCAATACATTCTATGTTCTACAATAATTAATAAACGCATTGAAATGGAAAAAAGTTTACATCAATAACGAATGCTGCTACAATACCGATATACGTTGTGAGCACAATGGAACACTCCATGGACTACACTCTTGAAAATTGCCAAAAAATAGTTGATGAATGGATAGACTCGGTTGGTGTGCGTTATTTTTCAGAATTAACGAATACTGCGATCCTCATGGAAGAGGTGGGTGAATTGGCGAGAATTATGTCGCGTCGCTATGGTGATCAGAGTTTTAAGGAAAATGAAAAAGATATGGATCTTGCTGAGGAGATGGCAGATATTCTTTTTGTGCTAATATGTTTGGCAAATCAAACCGGAATTCAACTTGAAGACGCATTCAAAAAATCAATGATAAAAAAGACACTGCGTGATAAAGATAGACATGCTAATAATCCAAAACTTCAATTGGATAGCGGAGAACAGGATAATGTTCCATAGGTGTTTTAATTATTTAATTCTGTTGTATTTATTTTTTCTTGTTGGTTGTGGTATCTTGCCAAAAACACAATCCAGTTCACAAGAGATTGTAGATCCATTGGTAGAGCGAAATCAACAGTGGCGAGAACATGTTGCAGCAGGTGATGCTGCATTGCAAGACGGAAAACTACGAGAGGCACTTGCTGCTTTCCAATCTGCCAAAAAAATTCGTCCAAATTCCAGTTCTCCGCAATTTAAAATAGCTGAAATATACTTGCAACTTGAGGAATATGAGAATTCATGTGAAGCTTTTATTGCATTCTTGAAACTTGAGCCGAGTCATATCACGGCACTTAATTATGTTGGATATACCTTTGAGATACTGAATAATTATGAAATGGCAGCGCAATATTATGAGCGAGTGCTTAGTATTTCTAAAGAAGACCTATATGCGTTAAACCATCTCGGATTGGCATATAAACAGTTGAACCGTCTTGATGAGGCAGAATCTATGCTTCGCAAAGCCTTGTCGATTGATCCAGAATGTGAGAATGCGGATTGTGAAAATTTACATAATTACTTAGGTTTAATATATCTACAGCGTGGAGAGGTGGGAGAAGCAATTGCGCATCTACGTGAATCCATAAGATTCTTTCCAAACGATATTTGGGCAAGACAACGACTTGCTTCAATCTATGAAGACCATCAACGCTACTTTGAAGCACAACTTCAATATCAAGAATTACTGGAAGTAGATCCGAACAATCTCCTTGCTGTGTCGCGTTTACAAGAACTTTCAAATCTGAATCTCACACCGAGTGTGACAGTCGTAGTTCCACCTGTATCCATCCTTGAAGCTGACGTTTCACAGATTATAGCAAATTCCCCGACTGCAAGCGATTATCCGCACGCAGATGTCTTAATTCTGTTAAACCACTTCAGTCATGATGTTTTGCCGACTGGACAATCACGATACACTACGCACCAAGTTGTTAAGCTATTGAATGAAAGAGGGATCCAAAAATATGGGGATATTGCCATTCCCTATCAACCAAATTCGCAAAATATCGGTGTAAACATTGCTCGGACAATTGACGCGGATGGTACTGTGCATATTCCTCCAGATGAGGCATTCAACGATGTAACACCACCTGGTTTAATTTCATATAATCTCTATTCTGATCAGATGTGGCGAGTCATCTCAATGGTAGGACTTAAACCTGGTGTATGCATTGAATATCAAGTGACACTTGAAGATAAATTAGAGAATTTGACGGGAAATAAAACTTGGATTACTGGTGGATACAATTTTCAATCAACAGAAGTAAGACTTGAAACAACATTCGCACTTAGATTGCCACGAGAATATAGATTTCAATGGAAGACTGACAATTTTGATATTGAACCGACAATATCTTACCATGAAGATGAGATGGTTTTGTATATTTGGCAGTATGGTGAAATGCCTGCCTTGAAGTTAGAAGACGGTATGCCGCATATCAATGACATTACACCGAGATTGAGTTATAGTTCAATTTTGTCATGGGACGAAGTCTACAAATGGTATAAGGATCTGGCAAAAGGACGCTACGCATCTGATATACAGATTCAGGAAACTGTTGATAAACTAACGGCAAATTTGTCAACTGATGAAGCAGTTATCGCGGTAATATATCATTATGTTGCAAAGCAAATCCGTTATGTGGGTATTGAACTGGGTCAGAGTGCGTATCAACCATCTCACGCGTCAGAAGTGCTTCAGAAACAATACGGAGATTGCAAAGATAAAACTGCATTGCTTATATCAATGCTTGATATAGTCGGTATAAAAGCATATCCTGTTATGATTAGTGCATCACCGTATGAGAGAGTTGATACTTCCTTGCCATCTCTAAGTCAGTTTAACCATATGATTGCAGCGATTCCTACTGACAAGGATAACTATATTTGGTTAGACCCCACTTCATCAACTTGTAGTTTTGGAGACTTGCCGTATATGAACCAAGGTCGGGTAGGATTGCTCATAGGTGATACAGAGGGAAAGTTTGTTGAGATTCCTGTTTATCCTGCAGAAAAGAATAAACTCGTGTCTAGTACAAAGTTGTGGTTGAATAGTGATGATGGGGTGCGTGGACAAATTTACATGCATTATACGGGGCAATTTAACCTTGATGCCCGATGGAAATACAAACAGGTTTCCCCTACCGATTGGAAGGAAACTCTTGCCACAGAACTAAGCCAGCTATTTCCGAATATTTCTATTGACGAAGCGATTATATCTGAGTTAGATAATCCTGATACACCCGTCGAAATTGCAATTGATTTTCATGTAGAGAATTACGCTATTGAGTTAAATCAACAAACGCTTCTGCCGTTGCCAATAGATGAGTTTTCAGAATATGCAGAAATCGTTGCAGCTGACAATCGGAAATATCCGCTTGAGTTAAGTTATCCCATAACAATAGAAAAAACAATCGAGATACACTTACCAGATGAGATGACTGTCGTACTTCCTAAAGATATTAAACTTTCTACAAGTTTTGCTGCAATGGAAAGGAATTATAGACAACTTGATGACAGTGTTATCTATCATCTGGTATATACATTAAAGGAGCGGATAATCCCTCCTACTGATTATGTTGAAGCAAAAAGGTTTTTTAATCTGCTTGCAAGGGAAGATGGTAGTCGTTTACTGATAAATAGGAAAAGTAAAAGGCTATCTTCAACAGGCTTTTAGTGGGTTTTATTACTCTGACAGTTGTAGTCCGTAGGTCGGAGTTCGTTACGCTCACTCCGACTGACGTGTGTAATGTAATATTATTTTCAGAATTCACTATCAATATTAAATGAGGAGCATATTATATGGCTGAGAACACAAAACCGAATATTGTATTAATATTGAACGATGATATGGGTTTTTCGGATTTAGGGTGCTATGGTGGAGAGGTTAATACCCCGAATTTAGATCGTCTTGCATCTGGTGGACTACGGTTTACACAGTTTTATAATACTGCGCGGTGTTGTCCTTCTCGTGCCTCTATGCTTACAGGACTTCATCCGCATCAAACTGGTGTGGGACACATGATGGGTGACGATGGTTTGGAAGGATATCGCGGTGATTTGAACGACCGTTGTATAACGATTGCTGATGCGGTGCGTTCGGAGGGATATGGCACTTATATGAGTGGAAAATGGCATATCTCACGACATATCGGTCCAGATGGACCCAAACATAGTTGGCCTTGTCAACGTGGTTTTGATGAATACTATGGTATTATTACTGGCGCAGCCAATTTTTGGAAACCAAACACTTTGACACGGAATAATACACGGCTTGATAGTGATGATCTCCCAGAAGGATATTTCTTTACGGATGCTGTGAGTGATGAAGCGGTGAATTTTATTCAGAAACACCACGATCAGAAAGCAGATAGTCCGTTTTTTACTTATGTTGCATACACCGCACCGCATTGGCCTCTCCATGCTCATGAGGAAGATATAGCGTCATATAATGGTCGGTTTGCTGCAGGTTGGGATGACTTACGAGAAGAACGGTTGGACCGTATGCGTGAGATGAATCTCCTGAATGAATCGTGGCGATTGACGGACCGCGATCCATCACAAAAGCCTTGGACTGAAGCGGAATATAAGGAGTGGAACCAACGGCGTATGGAGGTATATGCTGCCCAAATTACACGTATGGATGCTGGCATAGGTAGAATCATCAATACGTTGGAAGAAACTGGTCAATTGGACAACACAATAATCCTATTTTTAGCTGATAATGGTGGCTGCGCAGAGGAACTTGGTGGTCCTCCTGCAATACGTGATAGGGATACTCACATCAGTACTGAATTAACCTCTGATGGAAAACCTGTATATCGAGGTAATGATCCGAGTATTATGCCTGGACCGGAAACAACGTATCAGAGTTATGGTGTTCCGTGGGCAAATTTGTCTAATACCCCGTTCCGTTTATATAAGCACTGGGTGCATGAAGGTGGGATCGCTACCCCGCTGATCGCACACTGGCCTGATGGCATAGAGTCTACAGGTGAGTTACGGCATCAACCCGGACAACTTACCGATATTATGGCAACATGTCTGGAAGTTTCTGGCGCGACATATCCTGATGAACATGATGGAGAGCCGATACTACCGTTAGAAGGAACAAGTTTATTGCCAATCTTTGACGATAAAGATAACGGTAAGGAAATTTTGTCTTGGGAACACGAGGGGAATTGTGCTATTCGGCAGGGAGATATGAAACTTGTTTGTAGATTCCCTGGAGAATGGGAACTTTACGATTTACAAGCGGAACGGACAGAAATCAACAATATTGCTGACAAACATCCGCAAAAAGTAAAAGAGTTAGATGGTTTGTATCAGGATTGGGCAAATCGTTGTTTTATCTATCCTTGGGATAAACTCCAAGAACACCGTAGACAGCGTCGTCAACAGAAATAAATATCTCTAATTAATTCAAGTTGCTACCTACAAATTTTTAGACATGTGGATACTGTTTGAAAGAAAAAAGGGCATTATTCTCGAAAATATTGTAGTGCAAACTGTTCGTTTGCGTCTATTTTGGCACAATCTAAATGAAGATTAAGTTATTAAATCGGTAATTCCAATTTTCATTAGGTCCGGTAAGTGCGGTTTCCTAACAGCACTCAGATGTCAAATAAGATCATGTCTTTGGTTGAGAGATATTGAATACCCGAATGTTGCTAAACACCTTTCGCACCGCTGGTGCTTTGCTTCGTTATGAGATGCATGTTCTATATACTTTCCGCACCTCTGGTGCTGGGGAGGCATTTTACGATAGCCTCGGAGAGGCGAAAGGTGTATAGTTAGCGTTGATCCACATATAACAAGCCCCGGAGGGTTTTAAATTCTATAGATAAGAATGGGAGGAAACGATGATTGAAATAGGTGGGCAAACATTCCCATCAATAGCAGAGATGCGGAAATATATTCATAATCTATTAACGAATGCCCCACTTGACGAGCCGTTATCTGATGATGATGGCAAATTGATTCATGAGCTTTTCTTACACCACCCTCAAGCAGAAGAAAAGTTGGGTGACTTACAACCTGAATACTTCAAGGTTAGTGAGCATCCACAAGCGGGTGCACGTGCGTTTTGTATTGTACGGACGGATGGTGTTGAAGAAACATTTAGTATGAATAAATGTGTATCGGCGTGGAGACGAGTCAATGATGAAAAGGTGAATCAGTCAAAGTCTTCTGAAAAGAAAGAACCGACGCAACAGAAGAAGAGTTCAAAAGCAGATGAAGTTGTAAGTCAGGAAACTTATGCTGACGGGTTATCTGGACTCATTCAGCGGTTTCAACGAGTAATTCTACTATATAACGAACTTGGTAAAGAGATTGAACAGATAACAAAATTGTTAGCAGAAGAATCAAAACGATAAAGTTTGAGGAAAATGCAAGTAACGCATCGGTTACTTGCATTCATTATTTATATTGATTTCGTTATATATGAATTGATATTTTTCTGTTTGTTTCAACTGCATGCCAACATTTTTAGGCAGACTGGTGTGGGTACTTCGGTGACATTTCCTGTTGCAGTCAGTTCACCTGTGTCTGCATTAACTGCAAATGTTACAATCGTATTTGTTGATTGATTGGCTGCTAAAAGGAAAGTTCCTTCCGGATTCAATGCGAAGTTTCGTGGTGCCTTCCCTTGTGTTGATTCACAACCGATGTAACTCAGTAAACCTGTATTGATATCTATTTCGCAGATAACAATGCTATCATGCCCACGATTTGACCCGTATAAGAATTTCCCTGAAGGGTGGACGTGAACATCAGCACAGTGACTGGTGCCCTCAAAGTCTTCAGGAAGTGTAGAGATTGTCTGGATTTCGGTAAGGCTGCCTGTATCTGCGTCATATCTAAATGCGGTAAAGGTAGAATCCAATTCATTTATCACATAAGCATATTTGCTGTTCGGATGAAAATCAAGATGGCGTGGTCCTGCTCCTGGGTGTACGCGTGCCCATGGTTGTGAGTTTGCGTTTAAAGTACCGTTTTCCAGATCCATTTGGTAGATAAGTATTTTGTCCAGTCCGAGGTCTGGTGCGAAAGCGTAGCGGTTATCTGGGTCAATCATTATTGCATGGGCATGCGGTTCAGATTGTCTGCTTGGATTGACGCTGGTGCCTTGATGTTGGACGAAATCAGATGCTTCCCCAAGTCTTCCATCCTTTCCGATTGGGAATGCAGCCACACTTCCACCACCGTAGTTTGCAACGAGAAGATATTTTCCTGTTGCATCAACACTGACATGACATGGTGCTCCACCGCCTGTGGGTCGTTGGTTTAGGAAGCTTAATTCTCCTGAACTTCCATGAATGTAAAATGCCGTAACAGCCCCGCTCGGTTTTCCTTCAAATTCACCGATTTCATTTACTGAAAAGAGATAACGTCCGCTTGGGTGAATATCCAAAAAGGAAGGATTCTCAACGCCAGTGATACTACTGGAATATTCTAATGCCCCTGTTTCGTTATCCAAACGATAGACGTATATGCCTTCGCTGTCACCATGTGTGTATGTGCCAATGTACACATAATAATCTTGATTGTTTTCTTTCGCCATTGATTGTTTCTCCTTTTAAGTAGTTGTTATTATTCTCAATCACGTTTGTCTACGTGGTTGCAACGCACGTCAATAATAATATGTATGTGTCAGAAATTTCAAAAGCAATCAGTTTATGAAACTGAGATATTTAAGGTGTTCTCGTCGCTTTCTTTGTATCCAATTCGAATTGCTTTCGTCCGTACTGTTGTTTTTCCTTTTGGTATACGTAAAGGTTCAGTATACAATTTCCAATGAACATCTTCACCTTGTTCCATTGTATATGCAATAGATGCTCCTTGTGTTGAACAGTGGAGTTGTAGGAGCAGTGGTGCTTCCCATTCGCCATTCTCGTTTGCAGGTTCCCTACCTGGGTTTGATGCGTTAATTGGAATGAAAATTGGTGATGCTGTTTGGGGTTGTATCCCACCAGGATACCAACTTGCGACCATCTGTTCTTCGGAAATATCGCCCATATCCCCAAATTCAGATTGCCACTTCGTTAAAGTACCCCGCAACTCTTCAAGCACATTTATATATGCTATATCCTCTGCTAAGTTGTTAAGTTCATGCTCGTCATTTTCAACATCGTAGAGTTCTTCAGCAGGACGAGAACGGAACATGGTCAATTGGTCCCCCTCTAATTTGCCTTCAGGATATAGTCTCCACATTTCCTGCATCACGGAGTGCCGGTTGCGATAAGGACTCCAGGGTAGATATGTCTTTTCTGGATAGTAATTTCTAATGTATTTATATCTTTTATTCCGGACAGCACGAACCGTGTCATAGGATGCACCAATTCGGTCGCGCGATGCAAAGATATAATCACGTTTAACTGTATGTATGCCGAGAAAAGGTTGTCCTTGTAGATGTTGCGGGGTTTGCACATCACATAACGACAACACCGTTGGACCGAGGTCAATCAAACTCACCAATTGGTCACTTTTACTCCCTGGCTTAAGTTCACCGTACCAACGGATGATCAATGGAATTCGAATTCCAGCATCATAGAGCCACCGCTTTCCGCGTGGTAGTCCTTCACCGTGGTCACTCCAGAGAAAGACAATTGTATTTTCTGCGAGTCCATCTTCTTCCAATTGATCTAACAATTCTCCGACCCGTGCATCAGCAGTGGTAAGGTTATCATAATGGCGAGCCAACGACTGTCTTGCTTTCGGTGTATCAGGCAGATAGGGTGGTAACTGCACATCGTCTGGATTTGTCGTCAAGGGTCTATCACCTTGATCCCACATACCACTTTCGTGTGTAACGGTTGGATTGAATACGGAGAAGAAGGGTTGTCCTTCCTCACGATTTCTCCAGTGTCCATTGTTGCTGTTGTCATCCCATGCAGTTATGGGAGGGGTAAATTGGTAGTCAGTTTTGCTATTATTTGTGCAATAATAACCAGCACCTCTTAGGTATTCTGTAAAGGTTTTGACATAAGGTGGTGGAACAGCGGAATACGGTATTAGGTTTTGCGGCGTATTGCGGTTTCTAAGTCCTGTCCGCATGTGGTGTGTACCAATAGAGGTCTGATACATACCTGTGATGATAGCGGCACGACTTGGTGCACAGACCCCTGCTGTTGAAAATGCATTTGGAAACCGACACCCACTTGCAGCGAGTTGATCAATGTTTGGTGTACGTGCAATAGCGTCTCCATAGCAGCCGAATCTCGGTGTTGTATCTTCTAAAGATATCCACAGGATATTCGGACGATCTGATGTGTTCATTATGACTCCCTGTTTGACAATGATTTTACCCTAAACGGTGATATATGTCAATAGGGTCGTCTAAGTATTCAGGAGCATTTAGTTGTCTGAATATTGTAGGAGTGATCTCCGAATAGCGACCTTTAACCTCTTGTACTACCATGTCTTGTATTGGAGTTCGCTTTTACTGAAATGAAGATTATTCTTGGACTATGAAACTGAGACATTTAGGGTGTTCTCGTCGCTTTCTTTGTATCCAATTCGAATTGCTTTTGTCCGTACTGTTGTTTTTCCTTTTGGTATACGTAAAGGTTCAGTATACAATTTCCAATGAACATCTTCACCTTGTTCCATTGTATATGCAATAGATGCCCCATGTGTTGAACAGTGGAGTTGCAGAAGCAGTGGTGCTTCCCACTCACCATTTTCACTTGCAGGTTCTCTGCCGGGGTTTGACTCGTTAATTGGAATGAAAATTGGTGATGCAGTTTGGGGTTGTATTCCATTGGGATGCCAACTTGCAACCATGTGTTCTTCGGATATGTCTCCCATGTCTCCATATTCAGATTGCCATTCTGCAAGTGTATTCCGCATCCGTTCAAGTATATTTGTATGTGATGCATCTTCTGCCAAGTTGTTGAGTTCGAACTTGTCATTTTCGGTATCATATAGCTCTTCTGTGGGACGTGGATAACGGAACATGGTCAATTGATCTCCCTCTAACTTTCCTTCGGCATGAAGTCTCCACATCTCTTGCATCACAGGGTGCCGGTTACGGTAGGGAATCCAGAGCAGATAAGGCTTTTCAGGGTAATAGTTTCTAATGTATTTATACCTTTTATCACGGACAGCACGTATCATGTCATAAGATTCATCGTATCTATCACGAGTTGCAAAGATATAATCACGTTCAACTTTTTGGGGACCAAGAAAAGGTTGTCCTTGTATGTGTTGTGGTATCTGCACTCCGCATAAAGATAATACAGTTGGACCGAGATCTATTAAACTCACCAATTGATCGGTATCACTGCCTGGAGTAAGTTCTCCATTCCAACGAACAATAAGTGGAATTCTTATGCCTGCATCATAGGGCCATCGTTTTCCACGGGGTAGTCCTTCACCGTGGTCACTCCAGAGAAAAACAATAGTATTTTCTGCGAGTCCATCTTCTTCCAACTGATCTAATAATTCTCCAACACGAGCATCTGATGTTGCAAGGTTATCGTATTGTCGAGCCAATGCCTGCCTTGCTTTTGGTGTATCGGGAAGATACGGTGGTAATTGAACATCATCTGGATTAGTCGTTGTAGTTAATGGACGGTCTTTCCTTTCCCACATACCACTTTCGTGTGTAACGGTTGGATTGAATACGGAGAAGAATGGTTGTCCTTCCTCACGATTTCTCCAGTGTCCACTGTTGCTATTGTCATCCCACGCTGTTATGGGAGGTGTAAATTGATAGTCAGTTTTGTTATTGTTGGTGCAGTAGTACCCTGCAGCTCTAAGATATTCGGTGAATGTTTTGACATAAGGTGGTGGGACAGCGGAATATGGTGTAGCCATGTTTGGGGCATTTTTGTTTGAATGTCCTGTCCGCATGTGGTGTGTCCCGATAGATGTCTGATACATTCCAGTGATGATGGCGGAACGGCTTGGTGCACAGACCCCAGCAGTGGAAAAGGCGTTTGGAAATCTGCAACCTCCTGCTGCAAGACGGTCGATATTCGGTGTTCTTGCGATGGGATCACCGTAGCAACCGAATCTGGGTGTTGTGTCTTCTAATGATATCCAGAGGATATTCGGACGATCTGACGTGTTCATTTGTATTACCTTTCTGACAGTGATTGAATGTTTTAGTTCCAACAACCTTCTGTGTATCCTTCACGATTAAATAGCTTTTGGCGATGTGGTGTTGCCTGTTCTATCCATTCTGATGGGATATGTTGTGTATAACGATGTGGTGGACCGGCTTCTTTGAAGATGTCTATAACGAAGATACGATATAGCTGCGGAGAATCCTCAGGTTTTGCTTCCACAGCATGGAAGATACGAGCGTCAATATAAACCATACTTCCTGGCGGTAACTCAAGACGTTTTTCTTGCAAAGGTTGTCCGGCTTCTTTGTCGTATTCCCCTGCGAGCATTCGTTCTGGTGTTGCTTCATTTGTCGGTGCGACCTTGTGGCTTCCCGGTATCACTTTGAGATTGCGGTCACCGCGTGTGAATCCGTTGGGATAATAAAGAATCTGTATATAATAGTTATCACGTTCCGCAAGGTTGATAGGATTTTCATGCTTCCAGTGGTGATGGTCTTGATGAAACCCTACTGGACCGATACCGCGAGGTGCGATGTTGAGGGCAGAGTGACAGAAGTGGTAATCGTCACCAATGGTTGCACGTATAAGTGTGGTGATAAATGGATCGTCAATAAGTCTGTCGCTGTACTTACGGCGTTCGTTCCATGGTCGTATGAAATAAGAACGTTCTGGTTTGTCACCGTTTTTCAGCGATTCAATGTATTGGTGAGTTGGTTGAAAGTGTTGGGTAATTTCCTCAATTAAACCTTCTCTGCCATCGTCTGTGAAGACATCTGGATATGCGATATATCCATCGTTATGAAATGAATCAATGTCTTGCTGTGATGGACCGGATAGACGGAAGAGTGTATCAATTTTAGCTGTTTCCATAATAATATTCCTTACATACAAGAACTAATTCTCCCTCCAATTGGTAGTTTTAATTGACTTTTGATTTCTTTAGGAGTACAATTTTACTACTCTTTGTTGATATGTCAATAAAATAATGCAACATACAAAATTTGACCATAGGAGAAGAGACAGTGCAAAATCTCAATCGCATCACATTCAATCCAAAAGTGATGGGTGGTAAAGCGTGTATCCGTGGTATGCGGGTCACCGTTGGAACAGTTGTTGGGTTAGTTGCCTCGGGTTATTCTCATACTGAAATTTTGAAAGCCTACCCTTACTTGGAAGAAGAGGATATACGTCAATCGCTTTCTTACGCTGCGTGGCGAGTTCAAGAGATTGAAATTCCATTAAGTCTTTATGAAAGTGCTAATTGATATGAACCTATCTCCTGAGTGGGTAAACGTCTTTGACGAAAACGGATTGTACGCTGTTCATTGGAGAGAAATAGGTGACCCTAAAGCGGAAGATATCACTATTATGACGTGGGCGCGCGACAACGGTTATGTTGTGTTTACAAGAGATCTTGATTTTGGCACACTACTCGCAACTACCAATGCACACGGTCCAAGTGTCATTCAAGTCCGGTCCAAGGACGTTATGCCTCAGACTTTGGGTAATTTGTTAGTCCAAATAATACATCAACACCAATCTACCTTAGATAAAGGTGTTTTGCTTACAGTAACCGAAGACCGAGTTCGGTTGCGGACACTCCCATTTATATCCGAAGATGTGTAGTCTTTACATTCTACTATGACCTTCCTGTTCAAACTTCTCCAATAAGTTCGTTAATTTTTGGACAATCTCTGGACGATTAGACCATTGATTATCTGTTTCATACGGATCGTCGTAAATATGGTATAACTGCCCTGGTGAATCTGGTTTGGGACCACCATCACTTGGTGGGGGCCAACCTCCAGAACCCTCCGTACCAATGACCAGTTTCCATTCGTTGTGTCGTATAGAAAATACACCATTGCTGGAATGATGTACGATTGCTTCGCGTAGAGGTCGTATAGTTTCTTGTCCTAATAGTGCAGGTAAGATGTTGCAACTGTCCTGTCCAGCATCATCAGGCACATCCGTTTCAACTATGGCGGCACATGTTTCCATGAGATCTGTTAGACAGACTAAAGCATCTGATTCAGTATTTGGTTCAATAACCCCGTTCCATCTTGCTATCAAAGGTTCTCGGTGTCCACCTTCCCAGATGTGTGCTTTGTACCCACGCCAATCTCCACAGGATTTGTGGTCGTAAATATTGTATGGCATAGGACCTTTACCACCTTTAATTCTATCGCCGGGTAGTGCTCCATTATCACTGGTGACGAAAATCAGCGTATCATCAGTTTTTCCTGTGCGATCTAAAGCCTGCATGACCTCACCTACCATCCAGTCTACTAACCAGACCAGATCGCCGCGTGGTCCTGCGTCACTTTGTCCGCGAGCGAATTCTGGCACTACTTCCTCAACACAGGGTTCATGCGGTGCAGAGGGAGTCATGTAAAGAAAAAATGGTTCATCGGCTTGTGAATCAATATATTCAACAGCCTTTTGTGCAATCACAGGGTCTGCGTCTTTGTGGTGCCAACTTGGTGCGGTCATTCCGGGGCGACCAGTAAAATCTGGTTCTCCGCGGTATTCACTCGGTATTTCAACAAAAGATTCATTCTCTATAAATCCATAAGGTGGTTGACACGTTGGACATCCTGCAGTTCCGTAGAAATAATCAAAACCGATATCAGTTGGACCACCTGTCAAAGGTGCGTGAAAATCTATATTTTCTTCCAACTCACGTTTCGCGTTACCCCAAGGTAGTGGTGCATCAAAATCGTAATCGTATTCCGGTTTTGTTGAAAAACCGATACCTAAATGCCACTTTCCAATACACGCTGTGTTGTATCCTGATTTTTTTAACATACTTGGTACAGTCAAGCGGTCAGGCTCAATCAAAGCGGGTTCATATCCGTAAAGCACACCTCGTTTTAGTCGGCTTCGCCAGCAATATCTACCTGTAAGGACACCATATCGCGTAGGTGTGCAAACTGCGGATGGGGAATGTGCGTCAGTGAAGCGGATCCCTTCTTGTGCAAGTTGATCCATATTTGGGGTGGGTATTTTTGAATCTGGATTATAGCAGCCAACATCACCATAACCCATATCATCTGCCATTATAAAAACGATATTCGGTAGTTTTTGATTATCCATAGTATACACCAAGGAAATAACTATTTATTCCTCTTATTGTAATCTCTCCTTTAATTCTGCAAGATCTTTGTTAATTGCTTCGTCCTCTGCGTAATTTGCAAATTCACGATTTAGTTCTACATCTTGGAATTCAACATCTACTTCAGATGCAGCTTTTGCAAGGGCAGCAGCTTCAGTAACATTTTGCCCCATTTTCTTAAGCATCTCAAAAGCCTTATTTTCCTGCAGTTCTGTAAGGGTTTGTTGCAAGTGTTCCTGTGCGTCAACATTTTTGTGTTGTGCGATTACAACTTCTCTTTCTCGTTGTGTCTGTTGGGTTTTTTGCTGTAGTGTGTCAAGAAGTGTTGTGAGGTGTTCGACTGTCCTTTTCTGTTCTTCCCACTGTTCTTTATATCGGTTTGCGATTTGTCTATATTCATTTCGTTGTGCGAGGTCTTCCTTTGCCAAATCTTCACGTCCCGCCTTAAGTGAGATAACGGCTCGTTCTTCACATTTTTCTGCTTGTGCTATTGCCCCATCGTGTGCATTTTGAAATTGTTTTTCTATTCCAATGGATGCGTCAACCTTCTGCTTTGCTTCTGAGAATCGGTTTGTAATTTCCAGAATGACATCCTCTAACACTTTTTCCAGATCAGTTTCATTCTCTTCTGTTTCTTCTTCGGTTACAATTTCAACATTTGGAGAATCTAATTTGACAACAACTGTTTTCGCGAGTTTATCACCCATTCGCTGTCTGCCCTTACCTAAAGCAAAAAGCCAGTCAATAGGTTGAAATATGGCAGCGAAACGTCTAACGAACGCATCTTTATAGTTTGCTTGTTCTCCATCCTTCAAACGGATAATTTTTAGGGACAGTAATTTCTTTCCGAAGCCTCCCCCATTATCACGTCCATCCATAAAAAAATAACCGTAATTCCACAATAAAATGCTTAGGACAAAGAAGGTAACTACTGCGGGATCCTCACCAAACATCATATATTCGCTATGATCTGTGAACATTACAGATTGTAATAGACCTATTAGCCATAACACTCCTTGACAGAACACCAAGAAACCGATGTCCAGCAAAAACGCACCGAACCTTGCCCAACGAGATGCTAATTTGAATTTCTCTCCAGCAATTCTAACTATTGACATAAATGTAACTCTGAAATGTAGAGATTAAAAGGGTGATAAATTGGATTGTTGGGTTATGTAAGCAGTAATGGAACTAACAACACTGTTATGTGAAATGTAAAACCAGAGTACGGGACGCGGTTAACGTTATTGTAATTTTGCTTTTAAATCTGCTAAGTCGTTGTCTATAGATGCTTCTTCAGCATAATCTGAAAATTCTCGATTAAGTTTGGTGTCTGATAGATCACTATCAACATCAGCTGCTGCTTTTGCTAATGTTGCAGCTTCACTCACATTTTGTTCCATCCGTTGGATTATTTCAAACGCTGCACCGTCCTGGACTTCTGTCAAAGTCTGCTGCAAATGTTTTTGTGCGTCAACATTTCTTTGTTGTGCTATGAGAACATCTCTTTTTCTTTCTGCTTCTTCGGTCTTCATTGTTAACGTTTCAAGCAGATTTGTTAGTTCTGTTACGACATGTTTTTGTTCTTCCCACTGTGTTTTGTATCGTTCAGCGAGTTGTCTGTATTCATTTCGTTGTGCGATATCTTCTCTTGCTAAGTCTTCGCGTTCAGCTTTGATAGCAATAGTAGCGCGTTCTTCACACCTTTCTGCTTGGATAAGAGCACCTTCATAAGCGTTTTGGAACTGCTTTTCGATTCCGATTGATGCAGCAACTTTTTCTCTTGCTTCCGCTAAACGGCTCGAAATCTCGTCGATTGCGTTGTCTAATACCTTTTCAGGATCTTCTGTTTGGATGGGAACACTTTCTACGTGAGGTTCATATTTGACAACAACCGTTTCAGCAAATTTATCTCCCATCCGCTGCTTTTTGTCCCCAAGTGAAAAAAGCATATCAAACGGTTGGAATAAGCATGTGAGACGACGTATGAATGAGTCTTTAAAGGTACACGGTTTTCCATCTTTCAATCGGATAACTTGTAAAGACAGAAGTCGCTTACCAAGACCTTGTCCGTTTTTGAATCCATCCATAAACAGTAGACCTGCGCTCCATAATCCTGTATATAGAAAGAACATTAGCCAATTACCACTGATTCGAAACATAGCTCCAATGATTGAAGTCGCAATCACGGCTGCCCAAAATGTAATCATCCCATCCAGGAAGAGCGCGAACATCCGAGCCATTCTGGAACCTAATTTTAATTTTTTCCCTGCAATTTCAATTAAGTTCATTATAGGCAATCCTCATAATATTGAGAAAACCCGTTTTTGATGTATGTGTAAGCGGGTTTATATTGTAAAAGACAAAATTTCGGGTTTTCTCCACCACACTTATATTATATATTGAGTCTTCCAAAGTTGAAAGGATAGTCAAATCGTATAGTTACGATGTTGGCACCGTAACTTCTACTTCTCGTCCACCTGCTTCTGAGGAATCAATGACTCCCTGAATAATCACGTTTGTTAGTAGAACACCATAAGGGTCAATAGGTGAAGGTTTTCCTTCGCGTACTGCATCAATAAATGCACTATCTTCTTCGTGGAAGACACTTACGGATTCAAAGTCAGTGTATGTTTCGTCATGAATCTGTCCATCTTTATCACCATAAACGCGAACACCTTCTTGTGGACCTCGGACTTCACCGATACCGATTCTGAGTCCAGCTTTTTTACCGAGGAAAATGGTTCCACCGAGTGAATCCATATTCATACACCAACAAGTTTTGAAAACCATGCGCGCACCGTTTTCAAAAACAACCCAACCGACTCCAAAGTCTTCTACTTCTGTCTCTTTAAGTGCGGCATTCCAGGTGTTGTGTAGACTAAGATAATTAGAAGTAATACCAGAGACAGCAACAGGTTTTGGGTGTCCCATTAGATAGAGTGCTGTATCCAAAGCGTAGACTCCGATGTCTGCGGATGCTCCTAAGCCAGCAGTTGCTTTGCGGATGAAACTCCCACCGGGATTTCCACGTCGTCTGTCTGCAACGGTTTCAACATAGTATATATCGCCAAGTGTTCCAGCGTCGACTATCTCTTTCGCCTTGATGACTTGAGGGGAATAACGGAGTTTTAGACCGATCATAAGTATTTTATCATTTTCTACAGATGCGCGCCACATAGCAGCTGCTGCGTCCAATGTTGCTTCCATTGGCTTTTCACAGAACACATGTTTACCTGCATTTAGTGCAGCAACGGTTGGTGCTGAATGCACACCTGTCGGGGTACAGACATACACTGCCTCAATTTCATCCATTTTGAGCATTTCGTTATAATCAGAAAATGTGTTTTTTATGCCCCATTTTTCTTTGGCTCGTTCTAAATTGGCAGGAGCCAGATCTGCTGCTGCGATTATTTCTGTGCCTTTTATCTTCTCAAGCGTACCACAATGTGCTTGTGAAATACCACCAGCACCAATTAAACCTAATTTGACTGTTCTCATATACTTCTCCTCGTCACTATTTTATTCTATAGATTTTATCTTATTTTTCTGTTAGAAGTCAAGCGAAAATCTAAAAGGGGTGTAAAGTTTTGTCAAGTATTCTGTCAGAATCGCGGACAGCACAGAAAACGCGGAGAATACAGAAGGGGATTATGGTTTTCAAGATTAGCATTTGGGCGGATATTATCACGTGTTCTTACATTCCCACAAAATTAATTGATATGTATACTTGTATCTGCTAAAATATAGGTCACATTGATACAGAATCTGGAGTATATATTTTATGTCAGCAAACGCTATTACATTATTTCGTCTGTTTTTAACTTTCGTTGTCCTTGCCGTCTTTGGTCAACATTACTATATAGATATTGCATGTGTCATAGCAATATTTATTATATTTTTACTTGATACCGTTGATGGTATCGTTGCTCGAAAACGAGGTGAAACCTCTACTTTCGGTGCAGTTTTTGATATTGCAGCTGATAGGGTCGTTGAAAATGTATTCTGGATTTACTTTGCTTATATTGATTTAATCCCGGTCTGGATGCCCATTGCTGTTGTGTCACGTGGCTTTTTAATTGATGGCATACGGAGTATTGCACTCACAGATGGCAAAACAGCGTTTGAGATGATGACTATACCTTGGACACGTGCCCTGACAAGTTCCCGTTTTTCCAGATTCTTATACGGTTTTACCAAAGTTGTTGCCTTCCTTTTCCTCGCTACCGTACCTATCCTTGAGGAATCTCAACTTGATAACTCAATCACTGAAATTTTTTCAACGACAACCTTTGTTATTGCAATTATTGCTGTTGTTATGTGTCTAATACGTGGATTTCCTGTGTTAATTGATGGGTGGAAATACGTCAAAGACAATACACAGTAGGAACCTGATTAGATAATGTAATATAGTAGTGTAAATTCATGTACAGGTTCATGTGTGTAGATATCTTCGCATGTATTTTCTGTCAGAATCACGGAAAGCGCGAAGAACACAGAAGTACACAGAAATCCGTATCCTACCCATACACTATACTTTTGAAAAACTACACCAATATACCAAAAACCCCTTCAGTGTCCTCTGTGCCTTCAGCGATTCAGACAAAATATCCTCTTTTCTTATCTTGCTAATCCTGAAATCCCGGGGAATGCCAAAAGGCATTCATACCGTTGATTTGGTAAATCCTGGTTCAGACAATCCCAAAAACTGAAAACTGAAAACTACATGAAACATACATGAAACATATTGTTCTGAACCCCACGTCCCCCTTCCAACCCTCAACAACCCGTGTTATAATACTATCACTATGAAAAACAAAACCACATACAAACCCAACATAACCGTATTCGTAGGTCGGAGCGAGCGCAGCGACCTCCGACATCTTACATTCTGTAGAACCGACCTCCGACAAATAGCCAAAAACAAAAGATACAGTTTTTCAAGTTTTTTATTACACAGTAAACCGGTAAAAACAACCCATAAACTCAGGCAGGCACAACAACCAGACTACAACACAGTAAAGATACAGTCATGTAAAAAAAGGCACAAAACTGTATCTTTTTTAAACGGTGGAAAATAACACGATTTGTAGGTCGGAGCGAGCAAAGCGACCTCCGACATCTTACATTCTGTAGAGGCGACCTTCGACAGAATATTATACCATTTCTAATATATAATGGCTCTTTTTGTAGCACAAACTGTTAGTTTGTGTCCTACAGTACTACTTCTATCCTAACAACCGAAAATGAGACTATTATGAATAGAGATGGTATTAGAAAGTAGCCAAAAAACAGACAAAAATCAAGTAGAACAAAGGTTACCGTTTTTCTTTTTTTTCACATTCAAAAAAACCGATGAAAACAACCCATAAACCCAGACAGGAACTAAAACCAGTAAAAATTACCAAAAGTTACCGTTATGCAGAAATTAGACACAAAACGGTAACCTTTTTATACGGAAAAAAATCCAATGAAAATACAAGACAAACAATTCACAGTCAATATGATGTCCGAAGTCTTGTGCATGGTGTTTCCATTCCTTTCTTTATGCAAAAACTTTACACACCCTTCATATCCACTCACTTGACAAAAATCGTATCAATGCTATAATTCCATAAAAGATAATAGACAATACATTTTACACCTATAACTAAACCAAACTATATTTTACGTTGATTTTGACACGAAAGGTATTCCATGAAAGTATTAATAACTGGTGCGAGTGGCAGACTTGGTGCGTATGTCATCCGAGAATTGTCTCAACAACACACACTCGTCCTCATGTCCCGAAGACAACCCCCCGATGAATTCTCCAATTTACCATTTATACAAGGTGATCTCAACAATTTTGAGGACTGTCAACGCGCTGTAGAAGGTGTTGATGCAATCCAACACCTTGGTGCACAACCGAATCCTGTTGACCATCCAGATATGCGTGCTGGTGCTGAAGAGAAAGGTATTCCTTTTGATGCAACATTCAAAACGAATATGCTTGGAACTTACTACCTTATGCAAGCTGCAATTGAAGCAGATGTGAAAACGGTGGTGATGTCCGGAAGTAATTGTGCATTAGGACACGGATTCCGAATAAGCAAAACTCATATTCCTATAGATTATCTACCCATTGATGAGGAACATCCCTGCTATCCGGAAGATTCCTATAGCTTCTCAAAACGGTGTGGTGAAGACCTATTGGCAAGTTATACCCGCGCTTATGGAATACGAACATACATCACACGTCCTGCTGGTATCACACCTGAAGAACGTAGAAAGCAGATGGCAGAAAATGCTAAACCGACAAACGGATGGACACCTTGGTTATGGTGTTGGGTTGGCAGTGAAGATGTCGCAAGTGCACACCGTTTGATCATGGAAAAAGCAGAAAATTTACCACCGCACGATGTCTATTTCCTAAATGCTGATGACACTTCAGCTTTGGAACCTTCACTTGAACTTGTTGAACGTTTTAAACCTGAATTCCTTCCAAAAGTCCGATCACTTAAGGGACATCAATCTTTTCTCAATTGCGATAAACTCAAAGATGCTGTTGGGTGGCAACACGAAACTTCATGGAGAAAATAATATGGCAACGAACGACAGAATAAGGATTGGTGTGATTGGTGTTGGGAGTATCTCTGTACGTGGAATTCTACCACACCTTACACAGGACGATGTACAAGATAGACTACAGGTGACCGCTGTCTGCGATCCTGTTCCCGGACGAGCACAAGCTGCATCTGAGAAATTCAATGTCCCTTACGCTTATGAAACATATCAGGAACTATTGGAAGATGGACATGTTGATGCTGTTTCGATTGCTTCACCAATTGGTCTGCATTATGAACAGGGAAAACTTGCCATAGAACACGGTCTACATGCACACTTCAACAAAACGATGACGACTACCGTTGACGAGGCAGACGATCTGATTGAATCAGCCGCACGTAAAGGTGTCAAATTAGTTGCTTCCCCTGGACAGATGTTACGACCAATTCATGGTGAAATCAAAAGGCTAATTGATGACGGTGCTATCGGCACTTTGACATGGGCTGCTACTGGTTCCTCATTTGGTAGATACCACGAGGCAGAATCCGTACGTCAAGGTGATGACGTGCTTTCCAACATCAATCCAGCGTGGTATTTTCGCAAACCGGGTGGTGGTCCGCTTTACGATATGACCGTTTACGGACTACATACGATGACAGGTATCCTTGGACCTGTCAAACGTGTTACCGCGTTCTCAGGAGTACGCGTCAAAGAACGCGAATTTCGTGGTGAGATGCTTCCATGCGACATGGACGATAATACCTTTATCCTGCTTGACTTCGGAGATGCGTTTTTCGGTTTTATTTACGGTGCAGCAGCTGGACACGCGATCAAGGGTGGATTAGCGATTAATGGAACCGCAGGAGCAATTGAGGGAAGCACTATAAACGGAAAACCGATTGATGCACCGAAAAGGGAATTGCCACACGTCGTTGGTCCTCATCGTAGTATACAGGAAGCACACGTTTTTGAAGACATAATGCAGCTTGTGGATTGGATTCGCGAGGATAAACCGACCATCGTTACTGCTGAACATGCACGGCATGTCATAGAGATTTTTGATGCGGGATATCGATCATCTGAAAGTGGAAAAGCACAGACTTTGAGAACTACATTTTGAAATAGTTGAGGGTGGTGCATAAATAACGTTCTACCGAGTCTTCTGTAGGAGCGACCCGGGGAATGCCAATAGGCATTCATACCGTTGATTTGGGGGAATGCCAATAGGCATTCATACCGTTGATTTGGGGGAATGCCAATGGGCATTCATACCGTTGATTTGGGGGAATGCCAATGGGCATTCATACCGTTGATTTCCCGGTCGCGACCAGGAGGTCGCTCCTACAGAATGTCAGAAGATTATGAAATAAACCGCTTTCTGTTGCGTTGTTTGAAAAATAATACCAATTCTAATATTTATTGTCCCATTACTGGATTCAACCATTGTTATTGATTGGAAATCTTTCTTCTGTAGGAGCGACCTCCCGGTCGCGACCAAGAGGTCGCTCCTACAAGTAGTCCTCAGTAAATGGCACTTTATTTATTAAAAATGGTATAATTATGCACCACCCTCAAATAGTTAATCATAATAAGAGGTTTACTATGTTTAGTTATACAAAGAGTCTCATTTTATTTATTGGAGTTCTTATTCTTACAGGTATTTCTGCATGTCAACTGAACCCACGTGTTCCAGAACCGTTGGAAACCAATTATACTGCAACCACACAGTTCAGTTTACCTAACGGAGCCAAAGCGCGTCTCGGCAAGGGAACGATACAAGGAATTGAATATACGGCGGATGGAACACGGATCGCAGTATTTAGTTCCATTGGGATTTGGCTTTATGATGCTGAGAAACTTCAAGAATTAACACTACTTACGCAATATACTGATTATATCTATAGTGGCAGCATTTCACAGGATGGCACCAAAGCTGCCTCCGGTACTCATAAGGGAAATGTCCATTTATGGAATACTTCTACAGGCGAACTCTTATTTACTTTGAACGAACATAAATTAATGGTTACTGCTGTCAGTTTCTCACCTGACGGAACGATACTTGCTACTGGTGGTTATGATGGGAAGTTGCATTTGTGGAATACTGCTACTGGTGAACATCTAAAAGGTTCGCAAAAACACACGCACGCAATTCTTGACATCAGCTTTTCGCCAGATGGACAAATACATGCAACCGCAACAAAAGGTGAAAAACCCAAAGTTGGAGGTACTATATATCTATGGAATGTAAGTACAGGTGAGACCATAAACACACTTAAAGGTCATAATGGAGATGTTAACGGAATTGATTTCTCACCAGACGGTAAGATACTGGCAAGTTGTAGCACCGATGATACTGTCCGTTTGTGGGATACTACCACAGGAAAAAACCTAAAGACCCTATCAGACCATTCCAGTTGGGTCAAAAGTGTCCGTTTTTCTCCAGATGGTGAAACCCTCGCAAGCCAATCTTATGGGGGTAGAGTGCTCTTCTCCGACGTCAACACCGGTGAACTCCTTAGAACACTTGACGACAATCTTTTTCATTTTGGAAAAGGAGTCTGTTTTACACCAGATGGGGTAACAATAACCAGTGCTAATCATACAGTCGTTAATTTTTGGGATCCCTCCTCTGGCAACCTTCTAAGGACACTTGGAGGATATTCGACTCGGATTGAAAGCGTTGATTATTCACTGGATGGTCTAAAAATCGCAACCGCAAGCGATGACGGAAAGGCGCGTATATGGGATGCTACCACTGGCAGACTACTCAACATCTTAGATGAATACACCTCCAGAGTCAAGAGTGTACATTTTTCACCTGATAGTAAAATACTCGCAAGTGGTAGTGAGGATAGGAAAGTGCATCTTTGGGATGTAGAAACAGGAAGACATATAAGACCACTCATTGGACATGGAGGGTATGTTTTAAGCGTGCGTTTTTCACCGAACGGACGGAAAATCGCAAGCGGTAGTTGGGACAAAACAGTACGTATATGGGATGCAACTACCGGAGAACACTTAAAAACATTACCTTATTCCCATTTTGCAAATCACGTCCGTTTTACGTCGAATGGCCAGAAAATTGTAGTTGATAGTAATGATGGTACGGTTAATTTATGGAATGTAATCACAGGTAAACATGAACGAACACTTGTTAAGTATCCTGGAAATGGTGTGAGTATTGCACCTAATGGCAGAACAATAGTAACTGGGGGACATAACGAGGTGCATTTACGTCCGTTTGGTATGTTAGGATTCACTAAGACCCTTAAAGGGGCAACAGGTGGTTGGGTAGTAAATGTCAGTTTCAGTCCTGATAATCGCACAGTGGCAAGTGCTAATAAGGATGGAACGGTATCATTATGGGATGCTTCTACAAAAGAACTAATAGCTAATTTCGCAGGACATGGATCAGTGGTTAATCAGGTATGCTTCAGTCCAGATGGACAGACTATTGTAAGTGCCAGTCAAGACGGTACTGTGTTGTTATGGGATGTTCCACAGAAGTAATTCACCAAGGATAACTTATTATAACCTAAGTTGCTACCTGTTAGTTTTGGATTCTCTTGTAGGTCGGAGCGAGCTTGCGACCTCCGACATTTTACATTCTATCAGGAGCGACCTCCGATCTACGATATATAGTGAATTACAAAATTAAGTTTACACCTTCTGTAGGAGCGATCTCCGAATCGCGACAAAAAGCGGTGATAGTCAGGAATCGGAGTTCCCTCCTACAATTGGAAAATGTAAAGGTAATTTTAGATTTTACTATAAACCATAAGTAACTGTAAATTACAGAATATACATAAAACTAAATACTCCTGATAATGAGGATTAATTCTATATGCCAAAAGCATTATGTATCGGTGAACTTCTTATTGATTTTGTATCCACAACTCCAGATGTAACCCTTGCAGATGCTCCAGGATTCGTTAAAGCCCCTGGAGGTGCTCCCGCAAACGTTGCAGTTGGGTTAGCAAAGTTCGGCATAGATACGGGTTTCATAGGAAAAGTGGGGGCAGATCCATTTGGTCAATTCCTGACTGATACGCTTCAACAGAACAGTGTAGATACGACGTATCTCATTGCAGGAGAGGCGTCTCGTACCACCTTAGCCTTTGTCGCTACACGCTCCGATGGAATGAAGGATATAACATTCTATCGTCACCCGGGTGCTGACATACAACTTTCACCAAATGAAATTGACGAAGACTACATACAATCTTCGGAAGTTTTCCATTACGGTTCTGTTAGTCTTAGTCATTCACCTACCCGCGAGGCAACACTCAAAGCGATTCAATGTGCTAAGAATGCGGGTGCGTTTATCTCTTACGATCCAAATTTGCGATTGATGCTTTGGGATAGTGCTGATGATGCTAAGCACTGGATCTGGGAGGTGATGCCTTATGCAGATGTCGTCAAGATATCAGAAGAAGAATGGGAATTTGTTACAGGGGATGTGGAATTGGCAAGTGGTATTGAACGGATACTTGGTCTCGGAGTGAAATTACTTGTAGTTACTTTAGGAGAGCGAGGATGCTATTACACAAATGGTAACATTGAGGGATCCGTAGATGGTGTTGCTGTTGATGTTGTGGATACACTTGGTGCGGGGGATGCATTCGTGGCTGCTATGCTATCACAACTGATGCAATATGATGTCCTGACTTCGCTTACAAAGGATATACTTGATAAAATAATGCGATATGCAAATGCTGCAGGAGCACTTGCAACTCAAAAGGTTGGTGTTATACCAGCATTGCCAACGCATACGGAGATTGAACAGTTTTTAGCGTAACTTCTCTGATCGAAATACGATAAATTGACTTTTTTTCTATTTTTTGTGATACTTTGGCTAGGTTATATGTTTACTGTATGCTGTAGATGTATTCTTGTTAAGCAGCGTAACATTTCAATACAATAAATTCAGAACCATCCTTACGGTTCTCAACTTTGGAGTGCTGCTATACGGAATTTCAATTAATACGGTATTGCTATAAAAAGGGGATATTATTATGAAACGATTATACGTATTTAGTATAGTGTTATTTACCTTATTCGTTATTATCGGAGTCAATCCGGTGAATGTTCATGCGGGGACCTTGGACATTACAGTTACAGATTCAAATACTGGTAAAAAACTGAGCAACGTATCCATCAACGTCAAACCAGCAATCGGTGATGATGTCAAAGGTGTAAGCGATGCTAATGGCATGCTTTCATTTGTCGATTTAGCTGCGGGTATATACACGATTACTGCTACTTCTCAAGGATATGCTGATAAAGTCATGACAAATGTCAATCTTACAGCAGATGAAGAAAAAGTGGTAGAAATTGCACTCTCATCAGACATAATTGAACTTGATCGCATTTCCGTTACTGCATCACGGCGCAAAGAGAAGGTTCTTGAAGCACCTGCATCCGTTGCATTACTTGATTCGTCTGAGATAAAAGATCGTGTCTCATTAAGTGTAACCGAACATTTAAAATCACTACGTGCTGTCGATGTTGTGACTTCTGGTATTGGAACTTCGTATGTAGTCGTTCGCGGATTTAACAACGTTTTTTCAGGAAATTTGTTATCTCTTGTTGACAATAGAATTGCAAGTGTTCCGTCTTTACGAGTCAACGCTTATACGCTAATTCCGACCATTAGTGAAGACATTGAGCAGATTGAGATCGTCTCAGGTCCTGGTGCGGCGTTGTATGGTCCTAATAGTGCGAATGGTGTGATGCACATCCTAACTCGTTCACCTTTCACTTCACAAGGCACAACCGTTAGTGTTGGCGGTGGTGAACGCCGTATATTCACAGGTTCAATTCGGCATGCAGGTGTAGTTAATGACACAATCGGTTATAAACTGACAGCGAACTATACCCGTGGTGATGATTGGGAAGAGGGACGTGCAGAAGAAGATGTTGAAGGTGAACTGCCTCCAATATTTGATTCCAAGCTTGCTCGGGGAGAAGTCCGTGTGGATTATAGTCCGAATGATGATACGACAGCAATCATTGCAGTCGGTGGCACGCAAGCATCTGGAATTGAGTTAACGGGAATCGGAGCCGGTCAAACTAAAGGTTGGACTTATTCCTATGGACAAGCGCGATTCATTCATAAAGACCTTTTCGCACAAGTGTTTGTAAATAACAGTGATGCGGGGGACACTTATGTTCTACGCACTGGTTTACAAACAATTGATTATTCCAACTTATATGTTGGTCAAATTCAGCACAGTTATGGTATTGGTAATGTGCAGCGATTTACTTATGGGTTAGATGTCCTACTCACACGTCCCGATACTGATGGCACGATTAATGGTATAAATGAAGATAATGATGCCATTGACGAAATTGGTGCGTATCTGCAATCTGAAACTAATATCTTACCACAGCTTAAGCTTCTTATCGCGGGTAGAGCAGATAGCCACAACCATCTCAATGATATTGTGCTCTCACCAAGGGTCGCGCTTGCATTACAACCGAATGATGATCACAATGTAAGACTAACCTATAACCGCGCATTCAATACCCCTGGAACATCCAATCTGTTCCTCGACATTCTTTCTTCGGAAAATCCGTTTACAGTGGGAATTGACATACGAGCACAAGGGGTTCCCTCAGAAACAGGATTTACTTTTAAAAGAAGTGCTGATGGAAGACCTGAGTTTCGATCACCCTTCTCACCGTTAGGTGACAATTACATCCCTCTTGATAGTCCTGAATTTACTAATATAATGTGGAATGTTGCCAGAACTGCCGTCATGGATGCAGCCAAGCCTCTACTTGAAGGAGGTTTAGCGGCGCAAGGATTTCCAACGGAAACTATTGAAGCTCTATCCGCAGGTTTTGAGAATGTTATTCCACAACAAGTGACTGGTGTGAAAAATGTACTACGATCACTTGATCCACAGACATCAAGTTTTGTAGATGTAGATGATGTGCATGATGTCAATCCGCTTAATCCAACAATCACGCAAACTTATGAGGTAGGCTACAAAGGGATTTTCCTGAATATGTTATCATTTTCCGCGGACGTCTATCACTCAAGAATAAGCAATTTCATTGCTCCTCTGTTTGTTGAAACACCGAATGTGTTCTTGGATGCAGATACATTGAGCGCGTCTCTTGGACAACAAATCGGTGCTGCGTTAGCGGATCCACAGAATATTATACTGGCACAAGCCTTGCTTGCTTTCGATTCCCCAAATTCAGGAGGAAATGGAGACGGTTCACCTATTGAAGAGTTGGTTAAGATGTTTGTGGCTGGGACAGCAAATAATGGTGCTGCTTACATTCCGTATGGCACAGTGACACCCGAACAGGCAGCAGATCCGAATGCAGTCCTACTTACGTATCGCAATTACGGTGATATTTCACTCAACGGATTGGATCTGAATTTTACCGTTTTTCTGAATCCGAGTTGGAGTGTCGGTGCAAATTATTCGTTTGTTAGTGAAGACCTATTTGAAAATGTAGATGGAATCGGTGATATTGCACTTAACGCTCCAAAAAATAAATTCGGAGTTAACGTCCAGTACATTAACGCTGATCTTGGATTGGGAGTAGGTCTCCGTGCGCGTTATGTTCAGGGATTCCCTGTCCAGTCAGGAGTTTACATTGGAGAAGTCGAATCGTATTATACGCTTGATCTAAACGCAGGTTACGATATACCGCTTGGTCCGAAACCCCGTTTCTCATTGACTGTCCAAAATCTACTGGATCATAAACATCAGCAATTTGTTGGTACACCGGAAATAGGTAGATTAGCAATTGCGCGTTTGACACAAACTTTCTAATAGTAGACACAGAAAAATGCGCGATGAAAACGGTAATATCACCGAATTCATCGCGCATTATTTTTGTAGATATAGTCAATTCATTATTTGTTAGACTTTATACTGCCCCATGTTGTAGTGAGTTTATCTGCTGGTTCCACAGCAAGAAGGACACCATTCATTACATCCATAATTTCATCTTGTGTTAATGCACGAGCAAAAATATAATACTCATCCAATAATCCAGCAAACCAACGACCATTCTTATGGTGACCAATACCAGCGGAAACACCCCAGTTGTCTGATAGTTTTCCAGCACCAGTGCCAGAATGCGTTTCCTCGCCATCAACATATAACTTTATATCGCCACTGTCGCTGTCGTAAGTGCCAGCAAAATGAACCCATTTATTCGCTTCAATGACTGGACCTGGGTTTATATTGAAGACAGTAGTATTTGTTCCATCACGATGGAACCATCTGACACCACCTGTCCGTATTTCTACGTGGAAAAGACCACTGCCATGGTCAGTACCAATTGCATCAAGCAGTGTTTGTGGATCAGAAGAACCCGTATGGTTAATCCATGTTGACAGTGTGAACCCATCAACCGGACCGTTTGTGAATTCAGGTCCATTCATATCAACCCATGTGTCTGTTTCTAAACTAACTGCTTTGTCAAACACGCCATCTTCGCGCATGACATTACCAACAATCATGCCGTCGTTACCATTGACCGAACCATCTTTGACAGTCTCACCATCTTCATCAAAACTATAGTATACAGAAAGCGTTGGATCAGACAGATCCGCATGCGCGGAAATCAGGCTTACTCCCATGACTAACAAGATAGCGAAACAGCCGTAAATCAATTTTGTATCAAACTTCACTTTTTTCTCCTATCTATTACTAAACATTGAAAGTAGAACTTAATTGGTTGAGAATAGACTATTACTGAACATAACAGTTAAGTTCACTATAGCATATTATTTCCCGCAATAGCTGCGAACATACAACAATTACGAGATAAATTTATAAAGATTAAGAATATCAAGATTGCATAAATATGTCAAATATTAAAATTGAATATTCTAATGATGGTAACTGAGGGTGGTGCATAAATAACGTTCTACCGAACCACCCAACCTATAGCACGACTCTAAAAAGTTTTAGAGTCATTTCCGACTAAGTTTGTCATAAATATGCCGTAAACTCAGTGTATATAAGGGATTGTAGCCATAAGCATAAATTGACATAATTACGATTGACTCTAAAAACTCTAAAGTATGACAATTAATTCCATTGAATTGTCACGAATAACTTGATATGAAGCATCTTAAATATATTATGTGTGCATAGAAAAAATATTGTTTGAAAACGAACATATACCTCCTACCTTTATCTTATAAAAACGACAAATGGATATCTCTGTCCAAGAAGGAAAATATGATTGCGTAATTCTGCCAATGATGTTATGATGAACATATAAACCATATCTCTATAGGTGGAATTTCCTTCCAGTATCAAAAGGGTATTTACCATGAAAAAACTACTCTATTTCGTTGCACTCACGTTTGCGATAGCTTTTATCTGTCCAATTGGAATGACTGCGACTGTTGTAACAGATGGTCTGGTGAGTTATTGGACGTTTGACGGATCAGATATTACTAATGACACTGTTAAAGATGTTTGGGGGAAAAACAACGGTACAATAGTTGGAGATCCTAAAGTAGTCGCTGGACAAGTCGGAGATGCATTAGAATTCGATGGTTCAGACGACTATGTAAATTTGACAAATCTTGGTGATTTTGGTAGTGAAGTTGGCTCATCAACCTTTGAAGCATGGGTCAAAACAGATTTCAAACAGGAATGGACATCATTATTTAAGGTACTTGATGTGGGTTGCAGTATGGCATGGGCAATTGATGTCAACCGTAGTGCGAAAGCAGGTTTTCCTCTCGCACAAGATGTTGTTCATTTCTATGTTCGTCAGAAAGCTGTGGCAGGATGCATTGATATTGCAGTTGAAATCGAATTTGAACTGTCTGACGGAAAATGGCATCACATCGGTTTTGCTATTGAAGACGCAGGTGAACCAAAAATCAGTATCTATATGGACGGTCAACCACAAGAAGTTATCGTTGCGAAAGGAAGCAAATTAGACAACTTTGTTCCATTTGTGGAACCAGTCTATATCGGTGCTGCGAATAATCGTGGCAACGTAGAGAGACACTTTCCTGGATTGATTGATGAAGTGCGCATTTACGACCGTCCCCTCACAGCAGATGAAGTGACACAGAACTATAATTCCAAAGTCGGACTCAGTGTTGAACCTGATGATAAGTTATCGATAATTTGGGGTAAACTGAAATCAACAATTTAACTTGTTCATAACGTTATATTAGAAGAATTAGCAATTTACTATTGCTTGATTACCAAGTCACGCAACTTAAACATTAAGATTTCATATACGTCTTAATTTCACAAAATCAGATATAAATAGGAGGAATAATACATTGCATAAATGCATACCGATATATTATCGGATAATTATCTTTTTTCTCTTAATTGCCATGCCGATCTTTGTTTATGCCAACGACTGGTCAAGTTGGCGTGGACCTAACCAGGATGGTACATCTGCAGAAACTGATTTAGTTTCTGACTGGTCAATAGAAGGGAAAAACCTGATCTGGCAAGCAGATTTTGTCGGACGTTCCACACCTATTGTTATGAACGATAGGGTTTACGTCGTTGGACGAATTGGCAAGGATATAACTGAGCAGGAACGGATTGCTTGTTTTGATGCCAAAACAGGGGACATCTTGTGGGATGACAAATTCAACGTTTTTCATACGACCATTACTTTCAACCGTGTGGGCTGGACAAGTCCAGTTGGGGACACAGAAACAGGGAATATCTACATACATGGGGTTCAAGGTATATTCAACTGTTACGATATGGACGGGAACATTGTCTGGTCTCGTTCACTAACTGAGGAATATGGAAGGATTTCTGGTTATGGTGGTCGTGTTCACACACCAATTATTGCTGGTAACCTTGTTGTCGTAAGTTACCTGAATGTGAGTTGGGGATCTCAGGCTATCCCTCGTCACAGATATTTTGCTTTTAATAAATATAACGGTGAATTGGTTTGGGTCTCAACTCCTGGCGGTAGACCGTTGGATACAACTTACTCTACACCCGTTGTGACAGAAATAAATGGACAACGCTTAATTATTGGTGGTAATGCTGATGGAAGTATTTATGCTATGAAACAGACGACAGGGGAAATGGTTTGGGGATTTAAACTAAGTAAACGCGGTATCAATACCTCTGTAATAGTTTCTGGTAATAAGGTTTATGCTACGCACAGCGAAGAGAATTTAGACACAACAGCAATGGGACGCGTTGTCTGTATTGATGCGACTGGCACAGGAGACATCACCGATACTCACGAAATATGGCGATATGATGGTGTTGGGGTTGGATATGCCTCTCCTACACTCATGAATGGAAGGCTCTATGTAGTTGATAACTCTGCTAATATCCACTGTGTTAATGCCGAAACCGGAAAGGCAATATGGGAACATAGCATCGGTACCGTTGGTAAAGGTTCACCGGTTTGGGCGGATGGAAAATTATATGCTACAGAAGTCAACGGGAAATTCCATATACTTCAACCCAGTGCAGATAAATGTGAATCACTCAGTGTTCAGGAAATAAATCGAGTGCATGATGACCATTATGTTGAGATATTCGGTTCACCTGCAATTTCCAATGGACGTATCTATTTCACCACAGAAGAACGTCTCTATTGTATTGGGAGGAAATAATGAAAAAGATTAGATTTACACTAAGCCAGATAGATCTTTTTTCTAAAGGCTTTCTATTAATTGCATGCTTGATTTTCTCCTTATTTGCAATGGGTTGTGCAACAAAAAATAATGTTACTTTACAAATGAGCAATGAACCCGCGGTGTCCCTCCTACTCACCCCATCTGAAACCGTTACATCAGGTGAACCTGTTGAACTCACTGTCATCGGTTATGATGCTAACGGTAAACAGACCAGTGCAATCGGTGCCTTAGAATGGACGCACGTAGGATTAACCGGATCATTGGAGAACAATACGTTCACCCCTGAAAAAAGTGCTGGGGCACATGCAGGAACTGTCACCGCACAATCAGGTGAGATGAAGGCTACTACCCGTATTCGGGTGATTCCTACACTGCCGTGGACAGAGGACTTTGAGTCGGTCGAACTTGATAAAATACCAACACACTGGATCGGTGCCACAAATAAATTCTTCGTCAAAGAAAAGGATGGAAACAAGGTATTGCTCAAGACACCTGTTCAACGGGGATTGAATCGGTCAAATGTGTATATAGGTCCGCCTACGATGAAAGACTATCAGATCCAGATTGACCTGATGGGGACCAAAGACAAACGTCGACTTCCAGATATGGGATTAATTGCTAATCGGTACACATTGGATATGCAAGGTAGACATCAACGATTACAGATTAGATCATGGGCATCTGACCTACGAATGGCTAAAACTATTGATTTTGAGTGGGAAACCGATGTCTGGTATACCATGAAAATGAAAGTTGAAGTTATTGACGATAAAGCTGTGATCAGTGGTAAGGTATGGCGTACTGGAGAACCTGAACCTGAATCCTGGACTATTACTGCTGAAGATCCACTCCCAAATCGTGAAGGGAGTCCGGGTATTTATGGGTATTCGGCTACTGATATTTATTACGACAATTTAAAGGTATGGTGATTTATGATTGTAGAAAATAAAAGGGGTGCCAAAGGCATCGCAAAACTTGTAGACACATCTTTTATACATAACCGCTTTTACGGTAGGAAGATCAATTCAAAAGATATTCCCATTTTGTGTCAATCCAAGTCTGGAATAAAGTCTAAATTTGGATTGCATGCATGTTCGTCAATCCTTTTTCTTGTAATAGCGGGTTTGCTTTTCTTCGGTACAATTTCCAAAGCTGCGGATCATAAAGAAATCGCATTGTGGAGTGGAACATTAAGCCGTAATATGGTCTCTGATGAGACAGATATACCCGATACCTGGAATTTGGAAACAGGTGAAAATATCAAATGGACAGCCGAACTCGGTTCACAAAGTTATGCAGGTCCTCTTGTAATCGGGGGTAAGGTGTTTGTTGGTACCAACAACGAAGCACTACGCAATCCGAAATTGACAGGTGACCGTGGAAACATTCAAGCATTTCGTGAATCTGATGGAGAATTTCTTTGGCAAATCACACATACTAAACTGACTTCTGGACGCGTAAATGATTGGCCCCTACAAGGAATCTGTTCAACTCCCTATATTGAAGGTGACCGTCTCTATTATATCTCTAACCGTTGTGAGGTGGTCTGTATTGATACTGAAGGGTTTATGGATGGAGAAAATGATGGACCATACAAAGAGGAAACCGAAACAAGTAATTTTGACGGAGACATCATCTGGATCTATGATATGATGGATGAATTGGACGTCTTCCCACATAACCTGGCAACCTGTTCGCCACTGGCAGTTGGGGACCTTCTTTTTTTGGAAACCAGTAATGGTGTTGATGAAGGACATATACATATACCCTCTCCTGATGCTCCGAGTTTTATCGCACTTAACAAAAATACTGGTGAACTTGTTTGGGAAGATGCATCTCCAGGTGAAAATATACTACACGGACAATGGTCGAATCCTGCTTATGGTGTAATTAAAGGTGTTCCACAAGTTATCATTCCCGGCGGTGATGGTTGGGTTTATTCTTTTGAGCCAGAAACCGGTAAGATTATATGGCAATTTGATTGTAATCCGAAAGACTCAGAATGGGAACTCGGGGGTCGTGGCACACGAAATAATATTATCTCTACACCAGTCATTCACGATGGCAAAGTCTATATCGCAGTTGGACAGGACCCTGAGCACGGTGAAGGTGTTGGACACCTTTGGTGTATTGATGCATCACAAACTGGTGATACTACAGCAACAGCTGGAATTTGGCACTTTGGTGATGAACAGTTCAACCGCACTATGTCAACTGTCGCAATACATGAAGGTCTCCTATATATATCAGATCTTAGTGGATTCGTATATTGTTTAGATGCCAAAACAGGTGATCATTATTGGACACATGATACTTTCGCCGCGATATGGGGATCACCTTATGTTGTTGACGGGAAAGTTTATATCGGTGATGAAGATGGGGATGTTGTTATCTTGAAAACAGGGAAAGTCAAAGAAGTTTTGTTTGAAACAAATATGGGAAGTGCTGTTTATACAACACCTGTCGCGGAAGATGGTGTGCTCTACATCGTAACGAGAAATCAGCTAATTGCAATAGAAGAGTAGAAATGAATCTTACCCAAAAAATAGAAAAAGCGCGATCAGCACTTGATGTGCATGTGCGAGAAATAGTCAACTGGCATTTCAGTCCAGAAACAGGCTGCCCCTTCTGGTTAGAATACGCTGAAGGATTAGATTTCGACCCAAGAAAAGAGATTGGTGGATATGCTGATCTCAATTGTCTTGGACATTTCCAAGATGAATGGCTGCGTGGTGGTCCGGTTAGAAGGTGGGTGCCTAAAGGGTATGCCGATAAACCGGTTTATGTTTTTGAGACAGGTGGTTCAACTGGAATACCTAAATCTCGTATCAGCATACGCGACTTCCAAATTGATTATGAGTTGTTTAGTAAAACTCTTTCAGATGAGGGTTTCCCACCCGGTAGTGACTGGTTGATGTTGGGTCCAACCGGACCGCGACGTTTACGACTTGCTGTTGAGCATCTCGCACAACATCGCGGTGGAATCTGTTTCCTTGTTGACCTTGATCCACGGTGGGTGAATCAACTCGTCCGTTATGGAAAAAATGAGGAATTGGACGCTTATAAGAACCACGTAATTTCGCAAGCATTAAATGTATTAAAGGCACATGAAAATGTTCAATGTCTATTCACTACACCTAAATTGCTTGAAGCATTATGTGAGAAAATATCCCTACAAAAAGTCGGTATTAAAGGTATCTTTTGCGGAGGTACAGAGATGGACGCACAATTCCACCGATTTGCACGGGAAGAACTTGTGCCGGGTATAGATTTTGTGCCAACCTATGGTAACACCCTTATGGGATTGGCAACTTGTAAACCTTATGATCCGATAGATAACTATGCGATTATTTATTATCCTCCACAACCGCGCGCTGTCATTGAACTGGTTAATCCAGATGATCCAGATCAACAAGTTGACTATGGAGAAACTGGACGCGTCATGCTAACAACATTGACGAAAGAATTCTTTGTTCCACGGTTTCTCGAACGAGATGAAGCTGAACGCGCCGAACCGATTCCTGAATATCCCTGGGATGGTGTTGAAAACCTTCGTCTACTTACAGAACTCCAAGAGAGTGTTGTGGTAGGTGTGTATTAACCTTACTGCAGAAAATCTTATTGAAACGTCCTAAAATAAGTCTTCAAAAGAAGGAAATAAACATGCCAACAAAAATTGAAAAAGCGTTTAGGTCACCTTACTCTGTCCCAAACGGGTTACAAGTTACAGAAGAAGGTTTGTGGATTGTAGACCAAATCACCGACAGAGTCATCTTAGTGGAAATCACTTGCGATCACGAATACCACGTTCCGAAACACATCCATGATATTCCAAGCGAATCCTCCAATACAAGTGGCATGACGTTCGGGTCAGGTGCACTTTGGTTAGCCGCAAATGGATCAGGAGATCGCTGGCGTGCCGTGCGAGATACAGATGCAAAATCTGGTGAAATTTTCAAGGTTGACGCTAAGACTGGTGAAACCCTCGGACGTTTTCCTGTGCCTGAAGGTGGTGGCACACACGGGGTTGAATATGACAACTTTGACGAAGGACATCTTTGGGTACAAACCCTTAAAAATCAGGAAATACATAAGGTGAAAATTTCCGATTGGTCTATTCAACACACATTACCCTTACCCTATGGAAGAGCACACGGTACTGTTCGAGTTGAAGATGGACTTTGGGTAACCCACACCTCTGAACGAGTTATAGTCAAACTTGACCTTGATGACGGTGCAATCATTGATCAAATTGAAGTTTCTGAGGATTATCCTGAACCACACGGCTTATCTATTTATGGTGATGATTTTCTATATTGTGATGCGTCTTCGGGGTGGGTTGCAAAGATTACAAGGTAGTCGAAAAAGTTATGGTACACATACCTATTTTACGCGCAGGTCGAACATACAGAAGTTTGAAGACTGTCAGCGTGCCACACATCAAAACGGGGGAACCGCTGGTTGAAGTCAGTCAAGCAAACAGAGGTTTGATAGCTAAAGACCTACTTGACCTACCTTACCATAAGCAAACCTTGTCCCAACACAATATATTGGAACTGATCGCAATTTGTAAGGATGCAGCAAAACTATTCACATCTGCAGACTTACCACTTGATGATGGGACACAGTCTCCTCAAGAATACATAAAACAGGTATCTGGAACAACTGGTCTACCCGAAACACTTTGCCGACAGAATATGGGAAAGATACAAGGTGTTTTGGAAAATATAGAGCAAGTATTAGATGGCTTGACGCGGGAACTTGATTTACAGATACTTGACAATGGATGGGGACTCCAGAATGAACGAGTGTTAAGTTATGTTTGTGAAACAGATGCATTAGGTGCTGTGTTACCGAGTAATTCACCTGGTGTTCATTCTCTGTGGATTCCCGCAGTACCATTGAAAGTGCCACTCGTGTTAAAACCGGGTAGAGAGGAACCGTGGACTCCTTATAGGATAGCACAGGCTTTTATGGTAGCAGGAATTCAGCCAGAGACATTTAGTTTCTACCCGACCAATTATTCAGGTGCTAACGAAATCCTATTTCGTTGTGGAAGATCTATGCTGTTTGGTGGTGGTTCAACTGTTGCACCGTGGGTAAATGATCCGCGTGTGGAAATCCACGGACCAGGACGTAGTAAGATCATCATTCATGATAATCAGAATGGGAACTGTGAAGCACATCTTGATTTAATTGTAGAATCCGTAAGCAAAAACGGTGGCAGGTCATGCATTAATGCATCGGGTGTATGGGTTTCTGAACAGGGGAGTGATATTGCTGAAGCGATAGCAGAACGGTTACGGCAAATTGAACCCAAACCACTTGACCATCCTGAAGCGGGGATTGCAGCATGGGCAAACCCGAAGGCTGCACAAGGTATTTCTGCACTGATTGACAGACACCTTAAACAGGATGGTGCAACTGAATTGACCACTGGAGACAGAGTTGTTGAATTAGATGGTTGCACATTCCTAAGACCCACCGTTATTTGGTGTGAGGACTCAGAACACCCGTTAGCAAATACAGAATTCCCTTTTCCGTTTGTTAGTGTAGTTGAAGTTCCATCGTCACAGATAGAAGAATCTATTGGGGCAACTTTAGTTGCAACAGTAATAACTGAAGATGACAGACTAATTGATACCCTATTGACAACACCTCTTATTGATAGACTCAACATAGGTGCAATTCCAACGAACCAAATATCTTGGGATAGTCCACACGAAGGGAATCTGTTTGAACATCTCTATCGTCAACGTGCATTTCAGCGAAAGTGACTTCTACAATACTGCTTATAAATGTAGGAATGTATAATCTATTTAAGGTGCAACTAAAGAAATGAAATCGACGCACTATTTTCAATATATGCGTCAGAGACCTGACAGAGCTAAAATCAAAAGTGAATGGATCATAGAAACTATCAGGAATCCAATCCACACAGAAACACAGGATGATGGTAGAATAAGAAAGTGGGGATATATATCGGATGAAGGAAAGTTCCTTAGAGTAATTATGTTGGAAGATGGAGAAACAGTTCATAACGCTTTTTTTGATAGGAATTTTAAAGGAATAGAAGTATGAAGGTAAAATATTTTCATGACTCAGATACAGCACTAATAGAATTTTCATCACGTCCTATTGCAGAAACAAAAGAAATCAATGAGAATATCTACATAGACCTTGATTCTGAGGGACATCCTGTTGCGATTACAATTGAACATGCTAATAGGCATGCGAATCTTCCAAACTTTTATTATGAACAGATAGTTTCGCAGAAAACGCAACCAATGTTGCATGAAGAAATAAAACCAAGGATATAATATGACCGAAAGACCAAATGTAATTCTCATTTTTGCCGATGACCTCGGACGTGGCATGTTAAGTTGCTATGGACAGCAACATTTTGATACGCCAAATATAGACCGACTTGCCAATGAAGGCATGAAATTTAACCATGCCTACGGTTGTGCGTTTTGCGCGCCTTCACGTGCAAGCATGTTGACGGGACTCCACGATTGTCATGAAGGAACTTGGACATATACCAAAGCGGGAATATATAAGAGCATTAGCACGGGTGAAATGACATTAGACGAAATTTCAGAGTTGATTCATACAACTGGACTCCAAGCAGAACCCAATGATGTTTTTCTTGCACAGATTGCAGAGGAAGCGGGATATGCCACTGGTCAAGTAGGAAAGCTTGAATGGGGTTTTGCCACAACTGCAAATCGGGTACGTAGACACGGTTGGCAGTATCACTACGGTTATTATGACCATCAGCGTTGTCACGGGTTTTATCCGCCTTTTCTGTTTGAGGACGGTGAACTTAAAGAGATTCAAGGTAATACACATGTTGACTGTGGAAAACATCCAGGCACTGAATCTGAGGAAAATTTTGCCATACGACAGAACCGTGAAGGCAAAGCCATCTATTCGCAGGATATCTTCAACAATAAAATCGTGGATTATCTTCGCGCACATAAGGATGAACCTTTCTTTCTTTACCACCCATCACAGCTGCCACACGGACCTATTTCCATACCCGATATACATCCTGCAGTAAAAGATATTGCCGAACTGACTACTTATGAGAAAGAATACGCATCAATGATCCTAAAACTGGATGAAACCGTTGGGATTATCTTGGATGAATTGCAACGACTTGGAATTGATGAACGCACAATGATAGTTTTCAGTGCAGATAATGGACATGAAGTCTATTACCTGCAAAGAGGTCGGACTTCTGGTGTAAGAAGAAACTTGGAGGGTGAACCGTTTGATGACATCACAAGAAAATACTATTCCGAGGAAGGTGGTGATGTATTTAACGGAAACGATGGTATGGCAGGTTTAAAAAGATCAAGTTTAGAAGGTGGCACTCGAATTCCGTTTCTTGTTAGAATGCCAGGGACAATTGAATCACAAACCGAGTCCAACCACATGCTGGCAAACTACGACCTGATGCCGACATTGGCTGAAATTACCCACGCAGACTTACCACAAGCCAAAGACGGCGTGTCTTTCTTACCTACTTTGCTGGAACAATATGAGAAACAACAATCCCATGACTGGATTGTATATGCATCCGGTCTTGGTCCTGCTCTGGTAACATCCGATGGTTGGAAGTTACGATATATTAACAAATTAGATAGTTTTCAGTTATATCAACTCAATCAAGATTACAGTGAAGAAAACGATATATCGTCAGAACACCCAGACATCGTATCACGTCTAAGTAAATTGTTGCTCAATGCTTGTGATGGTGATTATACTCACGGGACACCACGGGCACATTTTGCTTCTTACCCAACAGATTATTCTAATAGATGAACTTACGTTAGGTAACGCCATTCTCTAAGTTCTTACTTTACAAGATTATAGATCAATCCTGAATTATTGATCTAAGGTTCTTCTATTGGGAATTTCTCCGTTATAAGCATAAGTGGTTTTCCGTTAGCAACTATTCTATATGTCCGACAAAGGAATGGATTGCCTTCACAATGTGCGATACTACTTGGTAAACCTTTCACCCGTTCAATTCCCCACCAAAGCAAATCACGGCGTGTTTCCATTTGGCTGTGCTGCAAAAGAGCACCTAAACCATTTATCCCCGCATCTAATCCCTCCACAACTGTTTTTGGTAGACGTTTATGGACAATTTGAGACACTGCATAGGCATGTATTTTTGGTGTTTTGTTTTCTTTGCATGGAGTGTGTAGGACAACTTCTCGTGCTATGATATTACCACCTGTTGACAGTTCAAGCCATTTATGTTGATTATGTAGGATTCGCCTTGCTTGGTATAGCAGCACAACCTCTACAGGTGAATGTGTATATGCCTCAATGAACCGTGTCACGGTTCCATCTGCTACGAGTAATGCACGCTGAAAGGGTGATAATCTCGTGAGATTGATATCCTTCAAAGCCGCAGGTCTTTCAGATTGTGCGACAAAAAGTTCTTTTACGCGTTTATTCACAGAAATATCAGGATTTGTGGGGGTATCGAATTTCATTCTTTGAATTTAGGAAGGTTTCCATAAGAGTCATCCATTCCAATATTCTTTCATATATTGCGGTTGTTGTATAGTAATTTTGGATGAAACAATGATTGTTTTTCGTAATTATGTGCCGATGTTATTTCATTAACTATTTATATGATACCCTAATATGAGTGCCTTATGCAACCAAAACAGGTAAGTAAATCAATATGCTATAGTAAGGAAGATTTCATTTCAATCAGATGTTAATAGTAATGTTAACAGACCTTTAAACTCCATTATGACCATATCCATTTTGTTTATTGTCTATCAAAATAGACATAATTCATCAGAAAAAGTTCGTGATAGACATAATTATAAGGACACTATGTATAGTAAATTTTCGTTCATCTGATCTTCTAATCCAGATGTATACATAATGGCTCTCACATAACTTCTAAGAAGGTTGACATAGTGTTAATTTAGTGTTATACTTTAATTAAATGATTAAATGCAATCACTGTAATTTATTGGAGCATAGACAAATGAAAAATATAATACAATATCAGACTAAAACATATAAAAAGGTCATCAATCATAATCAGGGAACCCATAATCATATTTTTACGTTATTGGTAATAGCATTATTCTCTTTCCCATTTTTCGGTTGTAGTAGCTATTTTATGGGTGAGAGTATATATGAAACACCTGATTTACCAAAAGACGAACTTGCATCAATCCAAATAGATACAAAAGGACTGTGGATTCAGCGTTATGATCTCATCGCTTTATCAATTAATGGAAAGTCGGCATTTCGTAAGAAAATCATAGAAATCAATAGTTTCTCTATTGATGATGTTTTAGTTGTTCCAGGTAAACATAATTTATCACTTAGCCTTCTAACACAGATTTATCCTGAAGGGATAAGTAAGGAACATCAAACCGTGTCAAATTACACCATTGATGTAAAAGCTGGCAGCACTTATCTTCTAAAGGGTGAGTATGCAGATGACTCTGGTGAGGAAGTTAACTTTGAACTGGTTGACTCAGATACAGACCAAGTCGTTAGCAAATACATAACAACAAGAGAAACTACATATAAAATTGAAGATTCCGGCACTGAGTCCATCCAGATCGAAAGTACTATTGAATTCTAACGTGAGTTGAAATCAAGGTAATGTGTTGAATTTTGCCTTACAGGGATGTGATGTTTATGCATAGGATGTTCGTTCAACCCGTCTCTCTAAAGGTTCCATTTGCTCAAGAATAGACCCTATGAGTTGTGCCTTGTCAGGTGCAAAAGTTGGGTTATTCCACTGATTAACTCGTTCTGCTGGGTCGTTGTCAAGATCATATAGTTCTCCATACGGATGTCCGCAATACCACGTCAACTTACGGGTTTCAGTAACAATTGTTTTGAGACGCAAACCTGATGGATCGTCAATACATTCCACTAAGACTGAATCTCGCACAGACTCCTTTGCACCTGTGAGCATTGGCAGGACATCTACACCGTCTGTATCCGATGGAATAGACAAACCTGCTGCGGCAAGCACAGTTGGCACAATATCAACATGGCTAAACAGCTGGTGAGAACGTTGTTCGGGTGGAATGACAGCAGGATAACGAAGTATAGTGGGAACACGTACCAGTTGTTCATAATGGAAAGGTCCCTTCATCCAAAGTCCGTGGTCTCCGAGTAGTTCACCGTGGTCTGTAGTGAAAAGCACTAATGTATTTTCGCGTAAACCACGATTGTCAAGACATTCTAAAATACGTCCCATCTGCTGATCAATAATCTTCACCATATTGTAGTAGTAGGCTCTGCCTAATCGTGCATCTCCTTCGGGAACTTTACGGTAATCTGCACCGCCACCTTGCCCTGCCATAGCAAATTTTCCACGGGTTTTTGATTTACTAAGTTGTCCACATCGCGCTTCCATAAAATGGGGTGGTTTGTCGTCCAATTCACCTTCTACGAAGTCTGGCAGCAGCACATCAGCGGGATCAACGCGTTCCTCAAATTCTGTTGGCACACAATGTGGATGATGTGGGTCTTGAAAACCAACTGACAATAAAAACGGTTGTTCTGTAGAATGGTGATTTAGAAAATCTATTGTCCGATCAGCAGTCCAAACACTGTTGTGGTATTTTAAGGGAATATCCCAATCGTGTGCACCCCCACCAAATCCCACTGTAGAGAGTCGTCTTGCTTTCGTGTAACTCTCATATACCTCTTGAGAAACCTGAGATTTTACCCATTCACCGTAATGTCCTGAAATTCCATAGGTTGCATGTCCAAGTGCTAATTCTATCGACTCAAATCCATAGTAAGGACCACGAAAATCGGGATATCTATCAGTATTGTTTCGCGTTTCAATAGACTTTTCTGGAGATGCGCCGAAGGGTTGAAAGTGGGCTTTACCAATATAGTGTGTGCGGTATCCAACATCTGATAGACGATGTGAGATCATCGGTTCGTCTTCTGGGACGTTCATTCCGACATTCCATGCACCGTGCCTACTGACATATTTGCCTGTAAAGATAGAAGCACGGGCAGGTGTACACACTGGATTTGTACAATAGGCACGTTCAAAACAGACTCCTTCAGCAGCGAGTTTATCTATGTGCGGAGTATCAGTGAAAGTTGAACCGTAGCAGCTAAGGCTATCTGTTCGTTGTTGATCAGTTGTGATAAGAAGTATATTAGGACGCTGTGTGTTCATAGTTTTTCTCGAATAATCAATCTGATTTAATCGCAGAAAGGTTTTAAATAGGCATAACTCTGTTCTGCTGCGTCTTCCGGTTCCATTATTTCTCTAAACGCTTGATGTACTGTAACATATCCATCGTAACCTATTTCTTCTAAACCGCGAAACACTAACGGAAAGTCTACTCCACCTTCATCTTGCAAACGGATTGGATCGTGTGGAACATTACCTTGTATCCAAGTATATAAGACAGTCTTACCCTCCGGTCTACGGATATGATTCTGTAAATAGACATTGAACAGGTATGGCGCAAACCTTTTTAGTGTTTCAATACCGTATTCTTGTGCACACAGATCAAGATTAGCAGGTTCATAGATTATTCCGAAGTTCTTTCTATTCACACGTTTTAACACATCAATTGATCCATCCACTGTTTCAAACAGACTCTGAGTATGCGACTGATGTGCTAAACGAATTCCGCGTTCTGCTGCCTCATCCGATGCGCGTTGTGCCCACGGTATATCCTCCTCAACCTTCATTGCAATCCGAATGAGATTTGCACCGAGGAGTTCCGTTAAATCGAGATACGGTGTTATATTACGTAATCCGTTAGGTCCGTCATCGTTGTTAAGTGGTACTGGAAAGTCACCAGTTACCATAGATATTTTTAGATTAAGGGCATCTGCTCGTTTGCGCGCTGCTGTGATATTCTCTAATGGTGAATGGATCCCGACTTGGGATGCGCGCATACACATTGCTTCGTAACCAAGGTTTGCTGCAAGTTCCGTCAGTTGAACGAATGTATGAGTGGCATCTTTTTTAGATGCGTTTTCTGCAACGCGAACAGAAAGTGATAATTTCATCTATCCAATATCTCCATATACTAAGTAAAATAGTCGGTTACAAGAGGATATCTGCGATTGAAAGTGCCATTAAAACGAGACTTATCATACCGTTTAGTGTGAAAAATGCCAGATTCACGCGGGACAGGTCATTCGGTTTTACGATGGCATGTTCATAGATAAATATAAGTACGACAATTCCCACACCGATGAAGTAAAAAAGACCTAATTCGGTGAGAAATGGAATACTGAAAAGAAGTCCAACTGCGATTACATGTAGAGCAGAAGATAGCCAAAGTGCCCAACGAATACCTATCCGTGCTGGTATTGAATGTAGACCGTGTTTTCTATCGAAATTAACGTCCTGACATGCATAAATGATGTCAAAACCTGCTGTCCATAGCAACACCACGCTACATAGGATTATAGGTGTCCAATCAAATTGCCCCTTAATTGCAATCCACGCTCCTACTGGGGAAATGGATAGTGCAAGTCCTAACCAAAAATGTGAAAGAGATGTGAAACGTTTGGTATACGAATATCCCATAATCACGAGAAGTGCGACCGGTGACAATGCAAAAGCAAGTGGGTTTAATCGCCACGCTGCAAAGACTAACAAACCTGCAGATACAATAGTAAAGACCAAGACTGCCCCTTTTGTGATTAAACCCGCAGGAATAGCACGTGTTACAGTTCTTGGGTTTTTGCTATCAATTTCAGCATCAGCAAGCCGATTGAACGCCATAGCACAGCTTCTCGCTCCTACCATTGCAACAAGAATCCATCCGAGTTTCGCAAGTGATGGAAGTCCTTCTGCAGCAATGAACGCACTCATGATGGCAAACGGTAGTGCGAACACAGTATGTTCAAATTTTATCATCTCAAGGATGATTCTAAGTTTTCGCATTAACAACCTATTCTTTCCATCGTTGGGTCAATCCAGAGTCTATATCAAACTGATCCAATATTTTCGTCACAACAAAGTTTATCTGGTCATCAACTGTCTTCGGAAAATGGTAAAATCCTGGCATTGCTGGTAAAACACAAACCCCGTTACGTGATAACTTTAGCATGTTTTCAAGGTGGATTGAACTGAGCGGGGTTTCCCTTGGAACAATTACAAGTTTGCGGCGTTCTTTGATACAAACGTCTGCAGCACGTTGTATGAGATTGCGTGAAATCCCTGCTGCGATAGATGCGACAGTTCCCATGCTACACGGTACAACAACCATCCCTTCTGTCCGAAAAGAACCGCTCGCGATTGATGCACCAATATCAGATTCATGATGATAGATAATGTGTTCTGTGGTGGAATTAATCAGTGATTGCAGTTGAAAATTGTCTATATCAACCTTAATCTGTAACTCTTCAAGTAATGCCCGTGCTCCAGATTTTGAGATCGTCAGATGGATCTCAAAATCTTCACGATTTGCAAGGACTTCAAGTAGACGTACACCGTAGACGACAGCACTTGCTCCTGTAATACCGACAATCAATCGCTTCAATTAGTGCGTCTCCATAGAAAATGGCAAAAGGTTGCCTGTTGTGTCAAACTCGAATGGAGTTGTCTCACCAATAACTTCAAGACTTGAATGGAGTTGTGCATCTTCAAGTAATGCTTCAGAGATGTCAAGTTCCGTCAACCGTAGGGTGCTCTCAATACGAATCACTCGCGCATTTTCAGGTTTCGTCAATCCAATTGTGTCGAGTGCAACCTCAATCACTTCTTTGTCAGTATCGTAATAAAATGGGATTTTAGATTTCTGTGGACCGAGTGCTGTAATTCCGTTCATATAGGTCGAGTGTCTGTCAATTTTGTCAACAAGACGTGTCGTTGTAAAATCCGCAAGACCAATACCCGTTGCATTACCGTCACTTTCCTCTGTAAGATCACGGACAAATATCCGTAAAATTGCTGGTTTGAGTGGTTCCGGTTCAAAATTCTGCATCATTCTACCGATTATGTTTGTATCCATACCTGTGCCGCTGATGTTTTTGCCTGACCAATCTACAATTAACAGATCAAGTTCATCAAACGGAAGTTTCCCCATCATGGACTTTGATTCAACAAGTAGTTGGCGTTCAGTCTGAAGTAAATTATTTGCAGTCATTGCTACAACTTTCGCGGTATCTTCATGAGCATTTTCAATAAGTCCTAAGCCAAATGCGATTTTTCCTGTATCAAGTATAAAACTTCCCGCAGCGGTGATCACATGTTCAAAACCGTATTGAAAGAATGCGCGATGATAGAAGTTTGCCCCTTGTTGCTTACCGAGACCAATCACCATCATCTTCATCAATCCACTTTCAATGGAACCGTTGAAATCTGTATGTGCTTTAATGCGATTAAGCGGAACAACATGGTCTGCCTCTGCGGTAAATCTATCCATAAAAACGGGCAAATCTTCTGTTCCTGCTTGCTGTAGAGAGCCAAGTTTCACTACATCCATTGACGCTTTAACTGGTGCACCAACTGTGTCCTCTGTAATCCCGTAATGTTCCAACACAGTACGCTGTCCTTCTGCAGTTGCGCCACCGTGGCTACCCATTGCTGGAACGACAAAAGGTTTCGCACCGATTCCATTTAAGTAATCAACTACTGCTTTGACTGCTGTAGCAATATTGGCAACACCACGACTCCCTGCGGTTATTGCAACGGTTTCCCTCGGACGCACAATAGATGTAACGTTTATCCGATCCAATTCTTCATGGATTGATTTTGGTAGATCGGGGAGAACAGGTGCGTCAAAATGTTGTCGGACCCTTGCCATTTTCGGAAGTGTCATTAATTCATGTCCTTATGTATAGTAATAATCGGTTTTTTCTTAAAATAACTATTGTGGACAATTTTATCAAAGTTAGATGATGAATGCAAGAGAAATCAATATATCGTGATTATTTATAGTAGATATTACAATTACTTGGACAGTTTTAGTCCGTAGGTCTAAGTGTGTAATATCTAATTATTTTCAGAATTCAACAATAACAGATTGATGGTCGGGAATCGGAATATTCCTCCTTAAAAGGTTACCGTACGGTAACTTATTTTGACATAACGGTAACTTTTGGTAGAATTGGTATAAGGTTAGTTTCCGTCTGGGTTTTCGGGTTGTTTTTATCGGTTTTTTGTGGTTGAAAAAAAATAATTTTGGTAACTTTCTTATGTGCTGGGTTCTGGTCGGTTATTGGGTGGATGTTTTTTGGGTGACGGGTGTCGGTTTTTGTTGATAATGTGAGGTGTATCGGTTTTTTATTTTTCATAGTGGTAGTAGTATAACACGTGGTTGGGTGGGTTGGAAGGAGAAGGTGGGGGTCGGAACAATATGTTTCATGTATGTTTCATGTATGTTTCGGTTTTTAGTTTATTTTTCAGTTTTTAGTTGTCAGAATTGCGGGATTGTCTGAATCGCTTAAAACGCAGAGGACGCAGAGGGACGCAGAAAAGAATTGTCAGAATCACAGAAGGCACAGAGGACGCAGAGGACACTGAAGGTAGAGGGGAATGTCTGAACCAGGATTTACAGGATTATAGGATTTTCAGGATAAGAAAAGAGGGTTTTTGGTGGGTTGACTGATAGTCGGAATCGGAGTTCCCTCCTACATATCAAAATGTCCCATTAATTCAAAAGTTTACTATAGTTTTATGAATATTCTGTAGGTGAGTGTTTCTGATAGTTTATATCGTAGGTTGGGTTTAGTCTCTCACCCGACCTACAAGAGGGATAAAATAACCCAAATTTAAACGAAAAATACTTAAGTTGACGCCTATACCTTTTTTTGAAGCACACGACGGATTTAGATTGAAACTTATTACGTAACCGATTACAATATTTATATCATTTCTTACAGTATGTAGTCATAAGAAGGAATAACCCACATGAATTCTGAACAATACGATGCAGAAATTGTCGCTGAAAAAGATGCAAAATCCGATGTAAATAAGATTATATGGATATGTGCCGGACTTTTTGGCAATGTTATAGGCATTCTGGTCGCGTACATCTATCAACCGACACCTCCATTATCAAGACTTTACAATAAATCTGATGAGTATCAGATGTTTTATACTGATACATATAAAGCAAAGACACGGAGGGAACAAACAATCTACGCACTTATTGGTCTACTAATACTTATCGGTGTCTACATCATTTTCTTTGGATATGTAATGATAAGTATTAACCAAATACAACGCCTGGGTAACAGGTGATAGTCTAATGGAGTAGATAGTTATGGAAAAAGTAATATTTAAAGCGGAAAAAGTTCGTCGGAATAAGATACTATGTTTTTTTCTGGTGTTGAATCTGGCTATTTATATGTTCGCTCCCCAAGTAACATTTGCTGCTGAGGTAGAAGACATCATCAAGCATTTAGATCAACTGTATCGTAGCAAGACGAGTCATGCAGACATAGAAATGCAAATCGTTACACCGCACTGGGAACGGACACTATCAATGACGGTATGGACAAAAGGAGTGGATAAGACATTTATTCGGATTACCGCACCGAAAAAGGAGAAGGGTTTAACCACATTACGTATTGGTAAAGAGATGTGGAATTATCTACCAAAAGTGAATAAGACCTTCAAGATTTCTCCCTCTATGATGATGGGGTCGTGGATGGGTTCTGATTTCACGAATGACGATTTAGTTAGGCAATCCTCAATGGTTGACGATTATACCTACCAACTCATTACACCTGAAGATGCCTCTCCTGATTATCTATATGTTGAACTCATACCTAAAGAAGATACACCAATTGTTTGGGGAAAGATTATAGCGGCAGTTCAAGCAAGTGATTATTTACCCGTGTGGCAGCACTTTTATGACGAAAAAGATAAATTAATGCGTATTATGAATTATAAAGAGATTAAGAAATTCGGTGGCAAAACCTTACCCTCTGTCATGGAAATGGTCCCAACAAACAAGGAAGGACATAAGACTGTAATTCGGTTTATGAATGCAGACTTTGATTCTAAACTTGATGATAAAATCTTTACGCGTAGAAATCTTCAGAAAAGGTAATATATGATTACATCGGTGTAACAATAGGTATGATACTGAAAATAGCGTTTCGTAACATCTTCCGTCAAAAGCGACGTACAATTCTTACAGCCCTTGCAATGATTGTCGGTTTCACGCTCTCATCTTTGTTTATCGGCTGGTCAGATGGCATATATTCCAATATAATATCAACATTCACACGGAACCGTATTGGACATATACAGGTGCATACTGAAGGCTATCGTGCACGTCCTTCTATTTACAAAACGATAAGCGACTATGAACCGGTTGGAGAGACAATACAAGACATATCTGGTGTTGAAGCGTGGACTCCACGGATTTATGCAGCTGGACTCGGTTCTGTCGGTGAAAAGAGTACCGCTGTGCAAGTCGTTGGAGTTGATGTAGTACGGGAAAACGATGCCACCCAATTATATCAGAAAGTGATTGAAGGCAGACTATTTACCGAAAATACAACACATGAAGCAGTTATCGGTAAAAGACTCGCAAAGATTCTCAAGGCAGAAGTGGGGAGTGATTTTGTTATATTTTCTCAAGCAGCAGATGGATCTCTTGCGAATGACCTTTACAAGATTGTAGGCATTACTGAGAGCGGTGACGACAGAACAGATCGGACTACATGTTATATAAACCTCGCTGCTGCTCAAGAACTGTTTGTACTAAATGGACGTATTCACGAAATCGTTGTGATTGTCTCAAATATCAATCATGTTGGTAAAATAACGAATAAAATGAAGGAAAGTCTTACCAATGCAACTCTTGAAGTTGCTCCGTGGCAGGAGGTGGCAAAATCTTTTTACAATGCTATGAAAACCGATCAACAGGGAGATGCGATAGGACGTTTCGTTATTCTGTTTATTGTTGCCATGGGTGTACTCAATACTGTTTTGATGTCGGTTTTGGAACGGACACGTGAGTACGGACTGTTAAAGGCAGTAGGTACAACACCTTTACAAATCTTCTACTTAGTAATCTGTGAAGTGGGAATCATTGCATTGGCAAGCATTATTGTTGGGGCATTATTCGGAACTTTCTTCAATTACCTATTATCGGTATACGGAATCACACTGTCTGAAGAATTAACTTATGGCGGCATGAAATTTGGAACGATGCATGCGGAAGTTAATGTGCGAAGTATTCTGATTCCAACTATTACAGTGTTTTGTTCTGCGATGTTAGTAAGTCTTTATCCCGCTATAAAAGCCGCACGTATTCTACCTGCAAAGGCTATGCGTGTACATTAACGTGATTTCGGTATAAGCGATTATTGTAGCACAAACTGTTAGTTTGTGCCTCTTTCATTCATGTTATCTGTTTGCAATGCTTTATAGTAGCCCCAGCGGGAAGCATACCGTTTGGTATACTCCATGAGGTGTATAGCAATAGCTGCACTTACAGGAAGATATGAGTAGAATTCAAGGAAAAATACCTCATATTTTTACACCGAACTCCCGTTACGATAAAATATCCATTATATAACCAATATATATCCAATATAAAATTCTATTTTTTTATTTGACATACACAAAAAGGTTGTATATAATTAACATGTGTTTATATTTCAAATACATATTGGCTACATAAATCGAACTAATCTAAGAAATATTGAGGAACCCTGATGAGGCGGGAATCCAGACTATTTAATCCCAGAAGTGTAATCTTTGCAAAAACAACAATTATCTTGGTGTACGTTGATTCCGCGGATGACAGGTATGTTCTTAAATTTACACTTACATGTTGAACGAAACAGAACCAAAAAGGTGCCCCCCAAAAAAAAAAGCGAAATTCGCGTCACATTCCTTGTCCTGACTGGATTTAAAACGTCACAGTGACGTGCAAAATGTCACATTTTCATGAGTGTAAAATTACAATTCATGAGTTAAAGATAAAATGTTTCTACTTTCAAATGCTATCATTGTATAAGAATTTATATTTCTTATACCGAACTCACGTTACATAGGGTTATATTCTATGATTCCCATATTGATTAAATTAGCATGGAAGAATATACTTCGAAATAAACGCAGGACACTGATCGCAGCAACTGCAATCAGCATCGGTCTGGCAGTACTGATTTTTCTTGATGCGTTAATGATTGGAATGGAAGAAAATATGGTGAGAACTGCCACCGCATCTTTTCTTGGTGACGCGCAGATTCATCGAGAAGGTTATCGAGATGAACAGGAGATGACTCTGACTATTCAGAATCTTGATGAAATCACTGCTAACCTGTCTAAAGAAGCAATCGTGCAGTATTTCACCCGACGGACATTTACTTCAGGTATGATTCGCTCTGCCGCCAATGTGAATACAGGAATTATGCTTGTTGGAATTCATCCACCGACAGAGCGATACTTGTCTCAAATTGATGACACGATCATTGAAGGTGCTTATTTTGAAGGAAACAAAGATAATGACATTGTAATTGGCGCGAAACTTGCGGAAATACTGGAAGTAGAACTTGGTGACAAAGTGCCGGTAACGGTATCACAGGTATATGGTGGTGAATTCTCACAAGAGGGTTTCAGAGTTTCAGGAATTTTTAGTTTTGCTGACGAGGCAATGAACAGCGGCATGGCATTCATTCGGTTACAAAAAGCACAAGAGATGCTTGGAATTGGTACCGACGTGCATGAAATCGCTATAAAATTCACTTCTACTACCTTCTCACAAAATGACGATTTACATTTTTGGGAAACCTATTCTAAACACGGGAATGAAGCACTTAGTTGGTCAGAAATTTTACCACAATTGAAAGCAATTTTTGATATATCAAAATACAGTAAGTACGTCACGGGATTTATTCTATTTATTGTGGTAGCTTTTGGGATTATCAACACACTTTTTATGTCGTTATATGAACGAATGTTTGAGTTTGGGGTGTTACGCGCTGTTGGCACGAGACCCTTTGGAATGGCACGCCTTATCTTATTTGAGGCAGGAGCACTGGCAATAGTAAGTATCACAATCGGTGTAATACTCGGTTTCGTTCTGACTTCTATTTATGCTCATGTCGGTCTAAATTATACTGGTATAGAAATGATGGGTGTGACAATACAGGAATTTATTTATCCAACATTAATGGTTGAACAATTTATCATTTATCCTATCTCAGTATTCATTTTCACTATTATTGCCGGATTGTATCCGGCTCGGTACGTCGCTAAAATGTCTCCTGTAGAGGCTATGCGACAAAGTTTTTAGGTAGCTAAAATGGAACAGAAACAACAGACAGATGTTATTGCCACTGAAGATGTAACAAGAGTTTATGACCCAGATGGTATACCTGTGACCGCGCTGGATGGGGTTAATCTCACCATTCAATCAGGAGAACTTACGGCACTTGTAGGTCCTTCTGGATCGGGTAAAACAACTTTACTTAACATCATATCTGGGTTGGATTCACCGACTGAAGGAAAAGTATGGCTTGCTGGAAAAGTTTTATCTGAGATGAGTGGTAATGAACTTTCTGATTTTCGACGAGACAACATAGGATTCATTTTTCAAGCATTCAATCTCATCCCTGTCCTTACGGTCAAGGAGAATGTTGAATATATCATGCTCTTAGCAGGTGTGCCGAAAACTGAACGGCATGAACGTGTTTCAGCAATGCTAACATCGGTTGGATTAGAAGGAGTAGAAGATAGACTCCCTACGCAGCTATCAGGCGGTCAACAACAACGCGTCGCAATTGCACGAGCAATGGTTTCTGAACCGGCAATTATTCTTGCTGATGAACCGACTGCAAACCTTGATTCAAAAACTGGTGCCGATCTACTTGAGATGATGCGAAAACTCAACGCTGATACAGGAATGACATTTATCTTTTCAACCCACGATCCGATGGTAATGGAAAGTGCAAGACGGTTGATTACACTCCGCGATGGCAAAATATACAGTGATGAGACAAAATAGTGGGTGGAAAATGAAACAACTCGTCACGATCTTAATCTTTTTGCTGATATTATTTGGTGTTAGATGCACACATGCTGAATTTCAATACGGAGGCTATTATAACAACTTTTTTACGACTATTGGTTCTCCGTTTGCAGACACACAGATGCTGGGTGTTGTCGTCAATAGGCTACGACTCAACCTAACTTATGCATCAACTGACTCGTTATCATTTAATATTGCTTATGATATTAACCCGCGCATACAAGACCCATCACTTTTTACCGAATCCCCACTTGCTGTTGGAATTACCTCCTCCAATTATCGTGTCAAAGACTTTGATTCGCTATTGTATCCTGTTGAAAATGAACAATCTGGAAGTGTTGGTATATATCATAATCTTGACCGGGTATTAGTTCAATATAGCACTAATTTCGCAGACATCTCCATTGGACGTGATGCAATAGCGTGGGGTAGTGCTCGGATAATTAACCCAACTGATGTCATTACACCTTTTTCCTACGATCAGTTGGACTCTGAAGATCGTGTAGGTGTTGATGCTTTTCGCGTTCGTATTCCGGTAGGTGTTCTTGGTGAAGTAGATACTGGTTACATTTTCGGCAGTGATTTCGATTTCAACAAGAGTGCTATTTTCTTAAGGACACAACTAAATTTTGCTGAGACCGATTACTCATTTTTAATGTTTGAAGTTCAGAGAGATCTGCTTATAGGATTAGATGTTACACGAGGGGTTGGTGGTGCAGGATTCTGGTTAGAAACGGCTTATGTGTTGGTTACTCCTTTTGACGATGTAGCAGAATCATCTGATAATTATATTCGGTCTTCTATGGGTATAGATTATAGTTTCGGCGGAGAAACTTATGTATTTATTGAATATCATTACAATGGAGCGGGTTCAGACAAACCCAAACATTATCCCAATAACCTTACTCAGCCAGCATACAAACGGGGTGGTGTATATCTTCTGGGTGTTCATTATCTTGCACCGGGATTGACTCATCAACTAACACCATTGACAAGTATTAACGGACAGATATTGTATAACCTATCTGACCAATCGACTTGGATTGCCCCACAGTTTTCATACAATATTGCAGAGGATATCCATTTATCGGTGGGAGGTTTCATCAGCCTTGGAAAACGACCGATAAATAACGACTCAACGCAGTTTCAATCCGAATTTGGTAGTTATCCTAACCTAATCTTCACTTCATTTAGAGTCTATTATTGAGAGGGTATTTGTCTCGATTCTGACATCCGATCTACGGATGTTTATATATATAGTATTGGTAATTTCACGAATTCTGCCATCAAACATGGTATTATACTTATCTATATGCAAAACATGGTTTTTGATATGAGAGACCATCATGGATAATTGTTGTCACGATAAATCTGATGAACTTGAGGAACTCCGTGAACGGCAATCCAAAACACTTTGGATTGTGTTGGTCATTAACGGTGCTATGTTCTGCTTGGAATTTGTCATTGGTTTGCTTGCGGGTTCAGTTTCATTGCAAGCCGATTCACTTGATATGCTAAGCGACACTTTGGTATATGGATTCAGTTTATATGCTATTGGCAAGAGTAGTCGTTGGCGTGCCGGTTCAGCAATGCTCAAAGGTAGTATTATGGCTATTTTTGGCATAGGAGTATTGTACCAAAGCATCTATAAGTTCATCGCGGGCGGTGTCCCTGAGTCACACTTTATGTTTATGATGAGTGTACTCGCCTTGATTGCAAATGGTAGTTGTCTATTTCTTTTATCCAGGCATAAGTCTGATGATATAAACATGCGTTCAACGTGGTTATGTTCACGCAATGATATAATTGCAAATTCCAGCGTGTTTATTGCAGCGACACTCGTTGCTATAACCCACTCTAAGTTGCCAGACATTGTAGTGGGTTTGCTGATAACAAGCATATTTCTCAAGTCTGCTATTTCCATTCTAAAAGACTCGTATGCAGAACTTCGTCAACCTGACGAAGTAACTCCACTAACCCAAACTGTCCAGTTCTCTCCTGTTCAGGACCTATGTGATGCTGGTATCTGTCCAGTGAATGCATGCAAGTGTGTTGGTATATAAAACCAAATTTGTTTACAGGTGCTACAAAAAAAGTCTCACAAATTCAACATATAATTCTAATGATTATGAGCGCGTAAATAAAATCGCGATTTGGTTAGCGCGCCTACCCAAATCGCGATTTTGTAAGCACGCCCAAGGGGAGAGGGACAGGCGTACTCACACCGTTAAGGCACACAATGTATGCCAAGATCTAATGCGGAAACTCATATACTATTTTGTAACATATTTATTAAGTTCGTTGAATAAAATATAATATATGTGAATCTCCGAGACTATTAAGCAAGTTTCATGCCATAAAGTAAAATTATTCTATTATTTGGTCATTTAGGTATATATCTGTTACATACTCCTGTGCTGTCAAGTGTCTTAAACACAGATAGCAACTGAAGTTTTGAATCAATCAATTCGTCTAAGAATATTTTTAGCAGAGCTATACTCATAGTAACTGAATTTATTGTATTATGTGTCTATTTATCCGAAATTAGCATAAAATGTTTTTAAGCACACAATTATTGCTTCCTGACATACAATAATTGTAGTGTTAAAACTATAATAAAATTATTTTGAATAACTTAATAATATGTATCTATATGACATATAAAAACCGGGACAAAAAAATGACCAACAAATTATATGTACTAGTCAACCAAAAACTGGTGTTGCACGTTTATTGCGTAAATATAAAAAAATGTGCGGCATTATATGTTCTACATGGCACAAATGATACGCGTGTGGTAATGACGCATCACATTGCTGTCGGCTTTGAAGGACAATAACTGCTCCAACTTAAATATACTTCGTCCAGACTATATTATACTTAAGGAGCACATTATGAATAGGCAACCAACTTTCATCGAATTACCTTCTGAACCGATGCAGGTGATTTATGAAAAAATCAAGCAGGTTGTAAAGTCAAATATTCCGTTTTTAATTACTGGAGAAACAGGAGTTGGAAAGGAAGGTATAGCACAATACATACACAAAAACAGTCCACGAATAGACAAACCGTTTATTGCAATAAACTGTGGTAGGTATTCCGCTGAACTCCTCCAAAGTGAACTCTTTGGACATGAGGCAGGGGCATTTACCAGTGCAATACGACAAAGAATAGGAGCATTTGAACAAGCTGATGGTGGGATTCTTTTTTTAGATGAAATACCCGAAATGTCTTTTGATGCACAGAAAATGCTACTACGTGTATTAGATACAACTAAATTCACCCGACTTGGAGGAAATGAAACACTTACTGTAGATGTACATATCCTCACTGCAACAAATAGGGATATTGAAGAAGTTGTTGAAAAAGAGAAATTCAGAGAAGATCTCTACTATAGACTCAAAGGTATGACACTTCATCTACCTCCATTACGACAGCGACCAGAGGATATTCCTCCTTTGGTAGATGTTTATATCAAGGAATTTAGTTCTGAATATGGTAAAAGTGTAGTGGGAATTACACCAGAGGCACTGACACGTCTTGAGCAAGCAGCATGGCCAGGTAATATCCGGCAGCTTAGAAGTACTATACAAATTGCTATTGCACTTGCATCCTCAGATACACTTGAACCAAAAGATTTTCCAGACATTTATCCGGAATTCGTGCATACACTTATCTCTATTTGGAGTACACTTCCAACACAGACACAACACGCTATATGGGAGGCACTCCATCCAGAGACACAACATATTATTATGCATGAATTCTCGACCCAGCTGCCACAACCATGGTTTAGCATTAGGAATGGTTTTGTGACATCACCTTTGATAGATACGGAACCAATTGAAATAAGCAACATGAATCAAAACCAGATTCTTCGCGATGTTGCTCAGTTGAGGATGCAAAAGTATTCATCATTACGTGCTGCTGCAGAATCATTAGGGATCGATATCCGAACCCTTCAGCGGCATGCACAGTGGACAGAATCAGATGATGAAAATAGTGATGAATGAATACAGCATGTAGAATTTGGTTAGTACTATAATCACTCATTTACATGTTCAGATAAACTGGACTATGTACAACTAAAAGAGAACTCTTAATGATATAAAACATACCATTTAGAGTTCTCTTTTCTACATAAGAAGATAGGTTATACTGACTTCAAGCTTATACTATGTCAATTCATTAATCTTTGTTGACAAACAGTGTATATGTTTGTATCATAGAGATATAGAACATAACATCAAAGAGGAATTCGCATGAATAAAAATCGTCTTCTGTTTATCAGTATCATCGGTGTCATCATTGCATGTAGTGCAGTCTTTTTATGGCATACACAACGTCAGAAAAACTATGCGAAAATCCGTGAGTTATTTGCTCCTTATTATTCATATTCTGGTAAACTCACAGCAGAAGAACAAAAAAGCTTTACTGAATATATAGTTTCAATTACAGAAGGTATTGAACCTTCCGAACTAAGTAAATACATACTCCCAAAACGCGAACGTCTTCAATTAGAAGCGCATAGTATGTCGTTACATTACGACAACCCTGAAATGTTCTTTAAAGAACCATTTGGAGTTGACAAGGTTTCTGATATCAGACCATACCAATTATACTTTGGCATCCTTACACTGATTGCTAAAACCAAATTGGCAGATTTACCTTCAAGTAGCCGTACACATATAATCAAGCACCTTGAATTACTTAATGAAAGACTTACCAAGAATAGCGTTGAGGCATATATTGAAAAGGTTAAGAAATTACCTCCAAGTCCAAATCTTAATCTTCCGTTAATGGCTTATGGGATCGAATCTGTCATGCCAAACCACGGTGACCAATGGGTCATGGAGGCGGACGGTTCGCTACATTTGCCAGAAGGTGGAAAATTAGGTAGTGTACATATTACCGATACTTATGGAAATGAGTATACAGTTGACTATGATGCCCCAAAAGATACGGGTTTGACAGAGAATACAGAGGATTTATATACAAAGATTGATACAGTGTATAAACATCTTACAGATGCTGAATTCCATAGACTGTCTACCCTCAGTAAGTCTAATAGACACGCTGCAATTGAGACGTTGTTTTCTACAGAATAGATGAGAACAGAGATATATACTCTGTCATTTTGTGCCAAATGTGATTTCTTCGGTTCTCTCAACCCTACCTACAAACCTTCAACCTAAGGATAAACCCATTAATTCCAATTTTATTATGAGTAAACAGCATGACGGAACATCTCTCATCCAACTTGATCCGTTGCTAAAGCCTTATACAGCCGAATTGCGTAAGAGGTACATATCTTATCATAAGAGCAAAACACATATAGAAAAGCACGGTGGAATCTTAGGTGAATTAAGTCAAGGGCACAATTATTTCGGTCTCAATCGTGGTGAATTGAATGGTGAAACCGGAGTGTGGTACCGAGAATGGGCACCAAGGGCAGAATCCCTTTCTCTCATAGGGGATTTTAATGAATGGAACAGAGATGCAAACCCGATGTCTGTCGATGAATGGGGAATATGGCATCTTTTTCTACCGGACAAAGATTATGCTGACCGATTGACACACGAAAGTAGAGTCAAGGTGCATGTCGTATCGGAACTCGGTGGACTTGATAGGATTCCCGCTTATATTCAACGCGTTATTCAGGAAAGCGAAACCGAATTCACGGGACAATATTGGTCTCCTTCTGTTCCATATCAATGGAAACATGACTCTCCCTATTTAAACACCCATAAAGAAGGTCTAAGAATCTATGAAGCACATGTCGGCATGGCACAAGAAACAGAAAAGGTTGGAACTTTCGCAGAATTCACTCAAAATGTGCTTTCGAGAATTGCAAACTTAGGCTATAACGCGGTGCAACTCATGGCAATAATGGAACATCCTTATTATGCCAGTTTCGGGTATCATGTCAGTAACTTCTTTGCAGTCTCAAGCCGTTTTGGAACACCTGAAGAATTGAAAGAACTGATTGATATAGCACATGACATGGGTTTGTTGGTCATTATGGACATGGTGCACAGTCATGCAGTTAAAAACATCAATGAAGGGTTGAACCGTTTTGATGGCACAGATCACCACTATTTTCATGCTGGTGCTAAAGGTGAACATATTGCGTGGGATTCACTGTGTTTCGATTATAGCAAATATGAAGTACAACGATTTCTCCTGAGTAACATTCGTTTTTGGCTGGAAACATATCGACTTGATGGTTTCAGATTTGATGGTGTCACAAGTATGCTTTATACACACCACGGACTTGGCAAGGAATTCTCCGACTACGCTGACTACTTCGGTGACGATGTTGACATTGATGCAGTTACTTATCTGATGTTAGCAAATGAGATGGTTCATGCTGTTAATCCAAACGCAATATCCATTGCTGAGGATATGAGCGGAATGCCAGGACTTGCGCGACCAATTGAAGAAGGTGGAATCGGATTTGACTATCGACTTGCTATGGGTATCCCAGACTATTGGATTCGGTTGTTAAAAGAGAAAAAGGACGAAGAATGGCATATAGGAGATATTTACGGTATGCTCCGCAACCGTCGTGTGGGTGAGAAACATATCGCTTATGTTGAAAGCCACGACCAGAGTATTGTAGGTGATAAGACGCTTGCAATGCAGTTGATGGATGCTGAACTTTATACAAATATGAGTGTCTATACACCTAATCTTAGGATTGCACGTGGTGTTGCATTGCATAAATTGATTCGCCTGATTACGTTTAATTTAGGGGGTGAAGGTTATCTTAACTTTATGGGAAATGAATTTGGTCATCCAGAGTGGATTGATTTTCCGCGTGAAGGAAACAATAATTCCTATTGGTATGCACGTAGACAGTGGCACTTGGTTGAGGATGATACACTCTATTACAAACACCTCAACGCTTTTGATGCAAAGATGCAACAGCTTGATAAAGACTTTAATCTGCTAACTGATGAAAACATTCAACTTCTATTTATACATGAGGATGCCAAACAGATCGTCTTTGAACGTGCTGGACTTGTCTTTGCTTTCAACTTACATCCAAACACATCAGTAACAGATTGGCGTATCCCTATTCCAGAAAAGTCTGACTATCGTCTTATTCTAAACACGGATGATATAAAATTTGGTGGCTACGGTGCCATAGAAAACGTCCATTATCCTTGGCAAGATATTACAACAGAGGGACATAAACAATCTATTCAGTTGTATGTCCCTGCCCGTAGCGCGCTGGTGTTAATTCCTAAATAAATCCCTAAATATAATTTTATCTTGTTTTGACAATCAGATTTTTGTATGTTATAATATTACCAGTTATACCTGAGTACAATACTTTACCCAGATTAATTTGTGGAATTGAGAATACGATATTGGATGTATTAAGGAAGTACTGGGTAAATTCATTTTAGTACTTATTTAGTTAATGCAAAAACGTATCTATATTGAAACGACAATTCCCAGTTCCTACTATACACTACGGACAGATGAGGAATCAATCGTTAGACAGAAATTGACACGTCAATGGTGGGATGATTATGCGGAACTCTTTATCCTAACCTCAAGTACTGCTGTAATTGAAGAAATTGAAGAAGGCAGAAAACAAATAACATTAGACAGACTCGCTTTACTTAATGATATTGAGATATTTGAACCTACGGTTGAGATTGTCCAAATCGCACAAGTTTATATCGAGAGATTGATAATGCCACATGAGCCAAAAGGAGACGCACTTCATTTAGCAATTGCAACCTTTCATCAAGTAGATGCGATGCTTACATGGAATTGTGCACATCTCGCTAATCCTAACAAGTTTGTTCTCATAGCACGTATTAACCAAGAATTGGGGTTATCAACACCTGCACTAACAACACCCCTTGATTATTTAGGAGAAACAAAATAAGATGGATAAGAAAATTGATCTACTCAATCCAGAAACGAACGAAGTTGTTAAGGAAGTTCGTGAAATTAGATATAAAATATCAGAAAATTGTGGACATGATCTTTATAGATTACTCGCTCATTACCAAGAAGTCGGTAGGAGATTACGGGAAACAGGTAAGTACAAGTTCGCTGAGACACAACCTCCTATTCAAAATCCTACTCCTCCAGACTCCTCCTCAAATAAAGCTGCAGATTAGCGTTTTCTCAACAAGTAATGGTTAATTATTGATAATTACTTTTCGTGAATAAGTACCGTATGGACAGTACTTTTCTATGGAAAGGATAGGGACAGTCAACCGTGATCTCTGTCAATATGAATTTCACAAGTTGTAAATTTCATAGAACTGATTTTGGACACGAGGTTTATGACAGTTGGTATCTTGAGCATGCCAGACATAATTTTGAGGAACCCGATTTTGTCCGAAAACACTTGCCTTTTTATGAAAAGGTTCTACAACTATCCAAAGATGATAATATTTTAGATGCAGGATGCGGAATTGGGAGTTATACGCGTGAATTTGCAAGGCGTGGATATAATGTTACGGGGACGGATATGTCTCCAAACTTTCTCTCTGAAGCACAGAAAATCACAAAGAATGAAGGATTAGAGATTGAATATCTATTAGGTGACTATAATGAAATGTGTTTTGAGGAAGTATTTTCTGTTATATTCTTTGAGGGTTCATTTTTCTATCAGTCCAAGGAAGGATTGGTTGATCTTTTAAACCGACTCCACAAAGCACTTACTCCCAATGGTAGAGCATATTTTGTACATGCCAATCCTCATATAAGAAAGCAGCAATTTCCTTATGAGAATCGGAGTGAAATCAAGAATAATGTATATGTTCTGGAAAAGGCAGAATATGACGAGAATGCAGGTGGAGAAAGGTGTGAATGGCTAAAAATAGATTTGGAAACACAGAAACATTACAAGTGCGACTATTTTAATATGCACCTGTCACCAGACGAACTCAAGGAATGTCTTGTGGAGGTAGGATTTTCAGATTTTCATTTCTATAAGAAGCGGGAGATAGGAGAGTTTGATCCACTGAAGGATAACGGATATTCTGTGGTATGTATAAGGTGAAGGGAACAGTATTCTTGGTCGTATATACATACCATATCTTCGTAGGCGCGGTTTGCAACCGCGCCTCTTATTACTATTATCATGTCGTATTATTATCCAACGAATACGCACGGTTTCCACCAGGACCCCCACCAATCGCCCAAGTACCACGGAACAACGATTGTCGTCTCTGTGGCATCGTTTCAATAATTTCATGGCTCAGATTTAACCGATGCCACTGTGCCCAAAGTGAGTTATAGCAATTGAAGACCGCACATCTCGGATTATCAGGATTTGTCCAATCGTTGGCTGCATGCACAAGGCTTTCTGTGAAGATAACTACAGAACCGGGTGGACAGCTATATTCATCCATCATATCACGCATACTATTCTCCCAAGGGGATTCACTGATATTCGGACGAAATGGATCAGGACCTCCATAGTTGAAATGAGCTTTATGAGACCCGCTAAGAAAAGATGTACCGCCCTGTCCTTCTTTCACCTCCTCAAGTTCCCACACTACACGAGTGAGTCCAGCAAATATTTTTCCACCTGCGACCTGATACCGCATAGCGTTTGCTTGCTGTGGGGGACGAACCACGTGTGGTAAACCGTTGTCACCGCGTGACAACTTGGTCCATCCGGGTTCTCTGATAGTCGTAAAAGATCCTTCACAGCGAAACCCATAGCTATCTTCGCGCACAAAAGGATTTTCGGACAGAATTTCATTTAGTACACCTACAATCGCAGGATGGTCAAGTAAGTTCTGGAGTGCTCCGTGATAACTTTGTCTTGCCCCCGCATACACTTCCGCTTTCATCTCTTCTATTTCTGAGTCTGATAATATTGATGGCAATAAAATCCAACCGCGTAAGTCGAAGAAAAACTTTTGTTCTTCAGTCATAGGTACTGGTTCACCGTTTATAGTAGATTTTAGAATTACTTGAACATATCTATAATTTCGGTAAGTTCTTTCTCTGAGTTATATTTTCTGAGCCGCTTTATATTAGCGAAGTCGTGTTCAATCGGATTGTAATCTGGGGAATAAG
>Ga0209754_1000100_pt1 | contig 136038 bp, 109 predicted proteins | sample MesohylBB_FD_187295 | JGI IMG/M metagenome (GOLD analysis project Ga0209754, IMG submission 187295) | Host-associated microbial community of the marine sponge Aplysina aerophoba from Gulf of Piran - sponge mesohyl, lysed by bead beating... | ecosystem: Host-associated > Porifera > Sponge >... | reverse complement strand
TTGCGTAATTGGAAACAAGGGTTCAGCGATTTAGTCATGAAAATCTGTTGTGGATTACATAACTTTCGTCTAAACTTCAGACCTTGGTGTTATGACAAACATTTCGATTAAACTTATATAATGTCTAATATAGGCATCACCACCTGCAGTTTCGCGTATGTTATTTGCATGGGTTACTTCCCAGATACCATCGTTTTGCATTCGCCAAAAAGGGAAATGTGGATTATAGTTATCACGTCTGGGACCAAACTCTCTCAATAGATTTTTTAGGTTTTCCTCTATATCGTCATTGTAGGAAATAAGTCTGTCTTCACCGCGTAACAATTTACCAATTGCGTAAAGGGCTAACAAAGGTTTGTGCGGTGCTCTTTCTCCGCTTCGACTCCATTGTCGCAAAGTTTCAAATTGTTGTAGAATTATTTCACGATCCATAAGTAACCTCCCCAATATCACTTATGACATACTAAACATGGTTCCTCATCATCTTCATCGTCGTGAACGTCAGTTAAAATTTCTATCAGTCGACGGTTCGGTTTCTCTTTTTTCTTATTTGTTTTAGCCTTTTCAGTATTTGTCTTAATCTGTGCTATCCGTTCAGGATCTGCTAATTCTTCTAAACTCTCTCCCTGACTCCATGTGAACCTTTCACCTGTCTCAGTATTGAATTTCTCATATCCTTTTGCCAGTTCAAATAGGTCGGGATGTTGCTCTAAGAGTCCAACCCATTCGGATTTTCGTTGGAAGAAGCAGAAGTAGCACCCAGACCGAGTTCGCCACTTATAATAGTCTGGTAAACCGAGTCCACTTTCCTCAAGGATTCGGAAAACATCCTCTTTGGTTATACCATCATCTTTAAATGGATATTTGGGTATAATGTTTTGAAATGAACTTATTTTCGGTGGTTTGTAACCTATACGATCTTCGTCAGCACGGATAGCGATGTAATGATAAACTTCGTCATCACCGACGTATTCCTCAAACGGTTTAATTTTCAGTTTGATTGTACACCAACGGACTTGAGAGGATGGCAGTAAACCACCGTGCAATGTTAACCAATGATCAAAATCACGATCCATGTTGAGTCGTGCTATAGGTTTACCAAGGAATGCTTCAAGTCGATCTAAAAAATCGTATGTCTCTGGTAGTTCTTTACCGGTATCGGTAAAGAAGTATTCCATTTCAGGGACTCTGTCGCGCATATAGACAGCAAGTGCAGAACTGTCTTTACCACCGGAAAGACCGAGAAGATGTCGAAATTTTTCTGCCATATATTTTCACAATGTTTAGCATTTATTTAACTTATGTTTTGTTTTCTTTTGCGATACGTATTAGAAATCGTAGTACTTCATTAACATATGCAGCATCTGGAAAAACATCAACAACATCATGCTCTAATTGGATAACAGGTTTACCACCAAAGGACTTACGTTCTGGACCTATCTTTCGCACGTGTAACTTTTTTAAGTCGTATTCGGGTAAAAGATCGTCCTGTATTTCCATTATATCCATAACTTCTATTTCCATACAGTTAGTTTACCATGATTCATAGACAAATATCAATCAAATTACAGCTGCAGAGAGCACAATATTTCTGAATCACAGAATGCACAGAGAACACAGAAAACACAGAATACATCTATCCTACCCATACTCCAAACCTGTAAATACAACCTGAACATACAATAATCCTTTCTATGTTTACCGCTTCTTCTGCACAATCAGCAATTCTGAACAAAAAAAAATACATAAATCTTACGCGTTCCGCTCTTCCTTCTGTGTCTTCTGCGCTCTCTGTGCATTCTGTGATTCAGACAATAAATGAAAATACAAGACATACAATTCACAGTCAAATCTGACGACCAAAGTCTTTTACATAATATTTCCATTGCAATCTCTACGCACCAATCTTTACATTACCACACCAAGAATTGCGTTTGACATTCCACACCAAACCATGCTATCATTATCCAAAAATAAATCTGAGACCCACTCCATCAACAGAACAGGAATAAGGAGCAGAACAATGAAACAAAGAAAACCCCGAACATTCTTCAAACAGAAGAACATAAAAATGATGATCGCGTGGTATATACTTCTACTCGGAGGAATCATCATATTAATTTGGAAGATGCCAGCAATTGTTTCATTGATATAATAACTTCAGTCTCGGTTTTGTTTAACTGACTATATTTCATTGCTACATAAGCCATCAGAATCACCAGAGGAGAAATCACATACATGTCCCACTTATATCAACGTCAAAAGTCTCTGAATTTAACCCTCATCTCAACATTAGGCATACTACTATGTCTGATAATGTTTTGGAATTGCCAACCATCCGATAAGCAACAAGATCAACTCATCATCATCTCACCCCATCCGGAAGGTATTCAGACGGAATTCGGTGATGGTTTTGAAAAATGGTATGAACAACAAACCGGTAGGGTAGTCGAAACCGATTGGCGTGATTCTGGTGGAACATCCACAAACTATAGATTTATTGTATCAGAATTTGACCGTTTACCAGACGGCATAGGTGTTGATATTGTATTTGGTGGCGGAACCGATAATTATCTCCGTTTTGCAGATTTGGGGTTGCTGACTTCATACAAACTTCCCGATTCCCAATTAGAACAAATTCCACAAACATATCATGGAATACCAGTCTACGATGCAGAACATCGGTGGTATGGTGCAGTCCTTTCAAGTTTCGGAATCATGTATAATGAACAACTACGTGAGATAAATAACTTACCCAAAGTCACAAGATGGGATGAGTTGGGAGATACAGCATTAATCAATAATATAGGTGCAGCCGATCCGAGAGAAAGTGGCAGTGCACATATGGTCTATGAGATAATCCTTCAAACGCACGGTTGGGGAAAAGGTTTTGCACTTCTCACAAAATTGGGTGGTAATGTCAAAAAGTTCTCAGCAGGTGCAAATGAAATTCCAAGAAGCGTTGTTGCTGGTCAAGTGATATACGGCTTAGCAATAGATTTTTATGCAGCCAGCCAGATTGCGGACATCGGAGCAGACATAATAAAATATGTTCTTCCTGTTGATGGGGCAGTTGTCAATCCCGATTCTATCGCCATTCTCAAGGGGGCACCGAATATGGATGTAGCAAAGAAATTTGTTGAATATGTCCTATCTGAACAGGCACAAAAACTCTGGATGCTCCCTGATACTGATCCTGAAGGTCCCAATTGGAGTGGAGGTATAAACCGATCCAGTGTCATGCCTACTCTATATGAAAAATACAAGGGTCGTTATTTTGTCACCAATCCATTTAGTCCGGAGTTAACACCATTTCCCTATGATAGCAATATAGGTAGTGCACGTTGGAACATTCTCAACGATTTATTTGGAGTTCTCATTATAGATTCACATTCCGAACTTGTTGATGCATGGAGCGAAATTGGTAATTCCACAGATGAAAATAAACGTATAGCAGCAATAGCAGCACTTGTGGAAATGCCATTAACTGAAGAAGAGGTAATGAAAATTGCTAAGGAAGAATGGAAAGATCAAGCATATCGCAACGAAAAGATCAAAGAATGGGGGCAATTTGCCAAACAGAAATATAAGAAAGCAAAAGATTTAGCAAAATAAAATACTCGAGTTCTCATAATCCCTGTAAATTCACCTTACCTAAGAGGTAAAGGCTCTCAATTTAGAGATCTAAACATGAAAGTTGAAGAACGTAAAGAAAAATATGACCAATTGATTACTGATGGATATTGCGTTATAGAAAATGTGCTACAGGAAGATATGCTTTCCAGTCTACGGAAAGTTACAGACGAACTGCTGGATGCACAAACAGAGGAACAACGTGATGCTGTTCGTTCATCTGGAAGTATGATAAGCGTCTACACACATTCTCTATTCTCTGAATTGGTAGCCTACCCACGTGCGTTGATTGCTCTTGAAGCATTAGGTTTCTTACGTCCAAAATGGTCGTCAGGATATGTAATAAGTAAACCTCCACAGAGTCCACCTCTATTTTGGCATCAAGACTGGTGGGGTTGGGATGATCCATGTAGTTATACAGCACTGCCCCAACAACTCTTTCTGATGTATTATTTAGTAGACACCATACCTTATAATGGGTGTCTTCGGGTTATCAAAGGATCACATCTAAATAGACATCCACTCCATAATTCATTACCAAGTGCACATGCAGCCGAACTACAAAAAGTCGAAAATGAGGATCATCCTGCATTCCAGCACTATCCCGATGAGATTGATATAACTGTTAGGTCAGGTGACTTGGTAATCGGTGATTCACGACTACTCCACGCATCACACGCTAATCAATCTGATGAACGACGGACAGTAATTACGCTATGGTATCACCCATATTTTGCCCTATTGCCAGAAGCTATGCAAGCACACATCGGTAGACACAGACAGAATCCAGCTTGGACGAAAGCAGATTGGAATCGAATTGCAGAACTTGCCCCAATTTATGAGGGTAAAACTGAACCAATGAATTGGAATCGAACACCAGGTCCTGAACTGAGGTAACAAGTAATAATCTGCACTTGAATATTAGACTATGTTACAAAAACAGACAGATTTATTATTACGAAATTGATACTATACCTTTTGGATAGGAGTCTTGTAATGCAACATCCACCTATTTTTCATGATTTTACTTTCGGTAATCATGAACGTGAACAATTGGATTTTGATGGTCATTATGTGCTACCCGGACTTTTAACAGATGATGCTCAGGAACGATTAACAGAATCCTTAGCACATGTTCAATCTCTAATTCCTGGTTGTAAAGAAGGGCATGAACCCAACCGATTTTCTGCCGAATATGATACCTATCTTGAGAGTATTATCCCACATCCACAAATGCTACAACTCGCTCGCGAAGCACTTGGTGAAGATATTCGGTATGATCACTGTGTGAGTCTTAATCGTCCAGGCGGAAATGGTGGTATCGGTTGGCATAGCCACGGATACTCAGACGATGACCCGCGCTACGGTTTCCTCCGCATCTTCTTCTATGTCAATGGATTTGAGGTAGATGATGGTGGTTTGAAGGCAGTTCCCGGTAGCCATCTTTTCCGAGATGGTAGAATACACGGTAGAACAGATGATGTGCTGAGAGAAGGATGGCTTGCAGGTAAAACCCATCCTGAGAGTGGTGAACCGTTACAGATTCAGACCTTGTCAGTACCAGCGGGAACAGTAATATTAATGTGGACTCATGCCGCACATGCTGTATCAGCGAGAAAACCTGATAGCGATACGCGTTGGACCGTCGTTTACGCCTATCGTAATCCTGGAAAACCATCTGGTGCACGTTGGATCACACCCGATTTTGAACAAAAACCGATCCCCGGAGCAGAAGGTTTAATGTCACTATATTAAGGTTGTACTGACGAATAAAAAAGAATACGTCCTTTCTCCAGCGAACATTTGGTGTTGCTTCACCACACTGGAACGATATAACAAAGTAACCCTATGATCCACCATAAAAAGGGATAACATAGAAGTTTATATGCTACAAAACAGGATCTTTCATAATTACACCTTCGGGGATCAGGAACGCAAACAATTAGATCATGACGGTCATTATGTACTACCTGAACTTTTGACTATTGATGCTCGTGAACGTTTGACTGAATCCTTAGCACGTATTGAATCTCTCATACCTGGTGGTAAAAAAGGTTATGAACCCAACCGTTTTGCAGCGGAGTATGACATTTATCTTGAGAGTCTGATACCTCATCCGCAAATGCTTAAACTTGCACGCGAAGTGCTTGGAGAAGATATACGATACGACCACTGTGTGAGTCTTAATCGTCCAGGAGGTAATGGAGGAATCGGATGGCATAGTCATGGTTATTCTGAAGATGATGATAGATACGGTTATATACGAATATTTTTCTATGTCAACGGTTTTGAAAAAGATGATGGCGGTTTGAAGGCAGTACCCGGCAGTCATCATTACCGAGACCCCAAAATACATGGGGCAACTGATAAGGCGTTACAAGAAGGTTGGTTAGTTGATAAAATCCATCCTGACACGGGAAAACCGTTAAGAATAGAGCAATTATCAGTGCCACTAGGAACTGTTGTTTTGATGTGGACACATGCAGCACATGCTGTCACTCCAAGAAAACCAGACAGTGACACAAGATGGACAGTAGTCTATGGATATTATAAACCCGGAAAAGACCCTGGTAAAAAATGGATTTCGACTGAATTTGAACAAAAAATAATACCCGGTGAAGAAGAATTGATGAAACCTTACTAATGTAGTGAAAAACATAATCGACAATAACATAAGATAGTAGATACACACCATGCAACAAAAGAAACCAAACATTCTATTACTCATAAATGATGAACACCGTCCCGACGTCCTGCCAATAGAGGGAAATACTGCTATCCGTACTCCAACTATTTCTCGGTTTATGGATGAGGGAATATACTTCCGCAATGCATATACACCCTCTCCAGTTTGTGTTCCCGCAAGACAAAGTTTCCTATCTGGTCTTTATCCACGCAACAGCGGTTGTCTAAATTTTGGAGACCCAATGCCGACAGAAGTCCGAACAATTCCTGGACATCTTGGCAACTACGGTTATTATTCCTGCTGTGCTGGTAAAATGCACTTTGTCGGCACAGATGTAATGCACGGATGGCATGAACGGATTGGACGAGATATTATTGGAAACAACGGTTATCCATATCCTAATGTTAAGGATGAACACACAGCACAGTTTGAACGAGAACCCGGCACTGGAATGAAACGGGATAAGTGTGCTCAAGAAATCCGAGATGCACAACCGGGCATTGGACACTGGATGCTCCATGATCAATACAATGTGGACGGTGCACTTCTATTCCTTGAGGAATATTTTGTCAATGCATCTTATGACAGACCTAAAGCAGCTCCTTTGTGTATGGCAGTTAGCCTAATTGCTCCACACTATCCATATCAATGCCCGCTTGATCTGTTCAACTACTATATGCAGCGTGTTGAACCAATTGTTGAGGAACCAAATGAAAACTTTGGATACGATAACTTTTTTAGAGTTCAGGTAGGCAAAGATGTCACCTACCGTCAGGCACATCGCGCAACTGCGGCATATTACGGTATGATTGAGTGGATGGATACACAGTTTGGACGGGTGATTGAGAAATTGGAACACCTTAATGTGCTTGATGATTTTATTATCGTCTTTCTCTCCGACCATGGTGAGATGCTCGGTACAAAAGGATTGTGGGAAAAGCAGAGCTATTTTGATGCATCTGCACGTGTTCCTCTTTCCGTCTGGTACCCCAAGAAGTTTGGTTCAAAACCAAGAATTGTTGAACAAAATGTATCTTTAGTGGATCTTTTTCCAACATTATGTGAGTTAGCAGAAATTCCTGCTCCTGATGAACTTGATGGAAAATCACTTGTACCACTGATTGAAGGGAATACTACAGACTGGAATAATACAGTATACAGCGAATTATGGCGGACAATTAACGGTCCTTCTGTAATGGTGAAAGAAGGGGACTTGAAGTATTTTCGCTTTAACAACGATAAAGGATGGCAAGACCAACTATTTGATCTATCAAGTGACCCAGATGAATGTAATAATCTGATAGACCAACCCGAATATACCGATGCCCTTTCAAGATTACGTGCAAAGGTTGATGCATTACCCAATCCTCGTTGCAAGGACAATAATAACAGTTTCATTGATCCACATTGTCCGATCACACTATGAAATTGAATTTTATTTCACTTTCTAAAATTAATCATTATATATATCTTTATGAATGATATGTTATCTGATAAAGGTCATCATTTCTCCACTATAGGCATCTTTGATACGTTGCACGTGGTTCAAGAGCAGATCCAATTCTTGTATCTCTTGATAGGAGAAATATCCGTATTCAGTTGTTTCGCAACTCAGACGAAGTTCACCACCCACAATTTTCGCTTCAAAACATATAGCCACCAACTGAATTTTATTACCGTCTTGATACACGACTAATTCGTCTGGGGATGTGTAGATGCCGATTATACGTTTCATTTCGACTCTCAAACCTGTTTCTTCTTCAACCTCTCGAATACACGTTTCACTTGCGCTTTCGCCTGACTCCATACCTCCACTCGGTAGACACCACTGGTTGTTATCTTCGCGTCTCGTTAATAGAATCTTTTCGTTGGACTTATTAAAAATAACAGCAGAACATCCAACACGGATAGTACCGTATTGTCCAACGCGGTGTCCCGTAATTATATTAGCCATTTCCATTTCTCCGTATGTTTCACAATATAATAGTCTAAAGTATAATACTCTGGAGTATAATTATAATCCAACTATTTTATGGTGCTTGCAGATATTTTACTTTTAATGATATACTATTGGGCAACCTTGAGAATGGTAGGATGGGCGTTGATATAGAGAAGTTGACGACAGATGAACATCGAACATCACACCTACGAAAAATGGAGGAAACATTTCTATAATGTCACAGACACAACTATTACATTTGAGCACTTCTACATCGGTTCGCAGGAGTTATATAGGTGCCATAATAATCCTGTTGGTATTGGCAATTGTATTGCAACCCGCATACGCTGAAAAGCTCCAATTTGATCGAGATATTCGTCCGATATTGTCTGACAAATGCTACGCATGCCACGGTCCCGATCCTGCGGTACGACAAGCAAACCTTCGGCTTGATATAAAAGAAGGGGCATTTTCTGAACCAAGTGGTTATCCTATTATAGTTCCAGGTAAACCAGAGGAAAGTGAATTAGTTCTTCGTATTACCCATGAAGATATTGATAGACGCATGCCTCCACAGATTTCTAATCGTCAACCCACACAAGAACAGATTGATACCTTAATTCAGTGGATTGCTGAAGGTGCTGAATGGGAAGAACATTGGGCATATATGCCACCAAAAAGAGTCAATCCTCCAGACGTTAAATCTATGGATTGGGTAAAAAATCCTATTGATCAGTTTATTCTTGGTAAATTAGAATCTGAAGGACTTGAACCCTCTTCAGAAGCAGATAAACGCACACTCATAAGACGACTGTATTTCGATTTGACTGGGTTATTACCGACACCTGGTGAGGTGGATCAATTTATCAGAGACCAACGTCCAGATGCCTACGAACAACTTGTTAACCGTCTACTGTCCAAACCACAATTCGGTGAACGTATGGCAATCTATTGGCTTGATTTGGTGCGTTATGCAGATACAAGTGGGTATCATTCTGATGAAAATGTCAGTATTTGGCCCTACAGAGACTATGTGATTAAAGCATTTAATGACAATATGCCTTATGATCAATTTACCATTGAAAACCTCGCAGGAGATTTACTGACGAACGCATCACAAGAACAAAGGGTTGCATCTGGATATAATAGATTGAATCAAACTACTGCTGAAGGTGGCGCACAAGCAAAAGAATATCTTGCAATCTATGCTGCAGATAGAGTACGCACAACTGCATCAGTGTGGTTGGGTGCTACCCTTGGGTGTGCACAATGTCACGACCATAAATTTGATCCTTATACAGCAAAAGATTTTTATAGTTTTGCTGCCTTTTTCGCTGATATTGAAGGACCTGGTGTTTATAGAGGTGGCAGTAAATGGGATCCGGTAGTAATGTTACCAACTCCAGAACAACAAACGGAATTACAGGATATTGACAACGAGTTGGAAAGATTACGTAAAGTGTTGGACTTACCCTCTCATGGATTGAAAGTAGAACAGATAAAGTGGGAAGAAGAAATTCGGTCTTTTCTCACATCAAAAGAATCAACTGATTTTGCATGGGTTGACGATGCCCAATCAAATGGAGGCAAAACTGAAGGCACATGGAAATTTGTTGGTAAAAATGAGGCACCGGTTTTCAGCAAAGAACGTTCACGAATACAGACCGCTGCTCCTGAACAACTTGTACAACATTCATTTCATAATGCCAATCGAAAAGTTACACTAACTGAAGGTGACAAACTTTACGCGTATGTTTGGTTAGATCCAGATAATCCACCACAGACCATCATGCTTCAGTGGAATGATGGTAACTGGGAACATAGAGCGTTTTGGGGTGAAGACAAAATTATATATGGTGATATAGGAAATGATACACCTGCCCATAAAGCAATGGGAGACTTACCAAACCTTGGAGAATGGGTGCGACTTGAAGTTGATCCAACAGTTGTCGGTCTGAAGGTTGGCAGTGTCTTGAATGGTATGGCATTCACACAGTTCGGTGGTAAAGCATATTGGGATGCAGCTGGTATCGCAACGACCCTCGGTAATGTAACAAGGAATTCACACGACAGTAATATAATTAAGGCAATTCAAGTTGATCCTATCATCAGAACAACAAACCATCAGAAACAGATAGCTGATTACTATCGACGAATTGCACCAGCACTTGACGGCATCCGCAACCAGATTACTAACTTAGAAAAACGACAAAATGAAATTAAATCTAAGACTCCCTATTCACTAACTACCGTATCTGTTCAACCACGTACAACACGAATACTTCCAAGAGGGAATTGGCTTGACGATTCAGGTGAAATTGTAGATCCAATGATTCCAGAATTCATGGGTGATCTAAGTATAAATAATCGTCGTCCATCAAGACTTGATCTTGCAAAATGGGTGGTGTCAAAGAATAATCCATTGACCGCTCGTACATTTGTAAATCGTCTGTGGACTCTCTACTTCGGTACTGGTATATCACGTGTACTTGATGACCTTGGAGCACAAGGTGAACCTCCTATACATGCAGAGTTGCTTGATTGGTTAGCGGTAGAATTCATTGAAAGTGGATGGAACATGAAACACATGGTAAAACTCGTTGTCACCTCAAACGCTTACAGACAATCTTCTAAACCTAATGAAGTATTGCAGGAAAAAGACCCCTACAACCGCCTTATTGCCCGGCAATCGCGTTGGCGACTTGATGCAGAAATCGTGCGTGACAACGCGTTACTATTGAGTGGTCTCCTTGTGAATAAGATCGGAGGTCCAAGTGTTAGACCATATCAACCTGTAGGATATTATTCCAATCTAAACTTCCCCAAACGTAAATATGTGCATGACTCGGGAGAAAGTCAATACCGTAGAGGGTTATATACTCACTGGCAACGAACCTTCCTGCATCCAAGTATGATGGCATTTGATGCACCAAGTAGACAAGAGTGTACCGCAGAAAGGTCTACGTCCAATACACCAATGCAAGCACTAACGCTACTCAATGATCCGACTTATGTAGAGGCAGCAGGAGAGTTTGCTTCACGGATTATCCGTGAAGGTGGTGAAACTCCAACTGATCGTATCAATTGGGCATACCGTAGAGCTTTATCTCGATTACCGGCACAAAAAGAACTCGAAATCATGACCAGTTTGATAGATAAACATATACAGGAGTACACCAGCAATCCAGATGCAGCAAAAGCATTAATTGTCCTGAGAGAGACACCATCAATGAAGGGACTTGAACCCATTGAACTCGCTTCTTGGACATCTGTCGCACGAGTGCTATTGAACCTACATGAAACTATTACAAGATATTAAAAAAGGAATTCATAAAATGAAATCAAGTTTTAAAATAAAATCTCTGATACTGATTAAAATAATTTTATGTATCCTAATCGGAATTGCAAGCGGAGTCTATTTTGAATTTTTTGATGATTCTGCTACAGAAAGTAACACAATAAATTGGGAAAAAGGACTATTCAGAATTGGTGTTATTATCTCAATCGTTGATGCTGTCGTAATAGGTAGTTCTTTCGCATTTCTTGCTATAACGGGAAAGTTTGTTCTTGGAAATTTTGGTAATGATCATAAGGTTTTTTTTCGTTTTGCTACAGTATTTTTGGGATTTTGGTGGTTAGTATATTTTATTATTCAATGGCTAATTTACTATGCAGCACTCTTTGTTATTAATGGATTTACGAGTTAGGGACATAATTCATAATACATTATAATTTTTAATATATTAGGAAAAGATGGGATCAAGAATGTCTAAAGTAATAAAAATCTTATTACCATTACTTGTGGTTTTATGCATTCTATTTGGAATTGCAAGTGGAATTTACTATCAATATTCAGATGAGAGTAATGGTATTATTGGCAAAACAACCAATTTTAAAAAAGGATTTTTCAGATTAGTTCTTGTTTTCTCAATCCTTGTTAGTATTATAGGTGGAGTTTTCTTTGCACATCTAGCAAAAAAAGATGAACTTGCTGATGAAGATGATGGAGATCCACCTCCAAGACATTACACTAAACCTAAGTTGGCATTTTTTAGTTTTTCTTTTGTTATCTTTGGGTTTGTTTGGTTAGTGTACTTTATAATTCAATGGCCAGTTTATTATGTATTTGTTTTTGTTATAAATGGTTTTACAAGTTAATTCAATTGATTAAATGAACTAAATTTGTATGATAAAAGCAATCTTTAAGAGATTTTTATAGCGTTACCAAGCACAGTAAATTAATGAATATTTTTGGACAAACTCGCATAAACACTTCACCTGATAAAAAATCACGAGAGGTATGAGATATGGCTATAGATATTAATGAAGAAACAAAACTCAATCTTACAAGACGTACATTTCTGGGAAAATCAGTACGTGGTATTGGTTCTCTTGCACTTGCTTCTCTGTTATCGCCCTCATTGCTTAAAGCTGCGCCAAAGATTGAAAAATGGCAAGGTATAATTACAGAACCGCACATAGCACCGAAGGCAAAACAGGTGATACATCTCTGTATGGCAGGTGGTCCCTCACATTTAGAGACATTGGATTACAAACCGAAACTTGCTGAAATGCACGGTAAGCCGATGCCTAAATCCTTCACTAAAGGTCAACCGATTGCACAGTTACAAGGACAAGCGAATGCTCTCAAGTGTCTTGGACCGACACATGAATTTCAAACCTATGGTGAATCGGGTCAAGAGATGAGCAGTGCTTTCCCTCAAATAGGTAGTCTCGCTGATGACATTTGTATAGTGCGTTCTCTACGTACTGAACAAATAAATCATGACCCAGCACACACCTTTATGAACACAGGTACTGCCATTTCTGGTAGACCAAGTATGGGGTCATGGTTGTTATACGGTCTTGGTAGTGAAAACGAAAACCTTCCTGGATACGTCGTTCTTATTTCATCAGGAGGAGGACAGGATCAACCAATTGCTACACGACAATGGCATAGCGGATTCCTTCCTGGACAATTTCAAGGAGTTCAATTTCATTCAAAGGGCGATCCTGTTCATTATGTTTCAAATCCTGATGGAGTCAGTCAGGAACAGCAGCAGGATGTTGTTGGGGCAGTGCAGTCATTGAATAGTATTTTAGATGAAACTGTTGACGATCCGACAATCTCAACACGTATCAATCAATATGAGATGGCATTCCGTATGCAAACAAGTGTCCCAGAATTGACTGACATATCTAAAGAACCTCAGGATATACTTGATATGTACGGTGCGCAACCTGGTGATGGTTCGTATGCATCTAACTGTCTGCTTGCACGAAGGTTAGCAGAACGTGGTGTCCGATTTATTCAGCTTTACCATCGTGGTTGGGATCATCATGGTGGAATCCAAAATGCAATAAAAACAACTGCTGGCTATGTTGACAAAGCAACTGCAGCTCTTGTGAATGATTTAAAACAACGTGGTATGTTAGATGATACCTTAGTCATCTGGGGTGGAGAATTTGGACGGACACCAATGGCTCAAGGTAGTGGACGCGATCACCATATCAAAGGTTTCTCAATGTGGATGGCAGGTGGTGGAGTCAAAGGTGGAGTGAGCTATGGCAATACCGATGAACTTGGATATAATGCAGTTGAAAATATCGTGCATGTACATGATTTCCATGCAACAATGCTACACCTGTTAGGTATTGACCACGAAAAACTGACATACCGTTTCCAAGGTCGCGATTTCCGACTGACGGATGTGCACGGACACGTTGTTAAAGATATATTGACTTAGGATAGAATATTCAATCTGAATATATACAATGCAATGAAGACAGACAGTATAATAGAATAATATTGATCTGTCTTCTTGTCATTTACCTGTCTCCGCCAGTTTGGAACTTTGACCTTGCCTCCAACTCCCGACCAATTTCTATATCAGTCCTGCTACTCGTAGCACCGTTTCCTGAACTGTAAACTCGTGGTCAAGTGAACGATCAGGGGTTTTCTCACCTCGAATATCAGAAACAAATGCTTGAAGACTCTCAACGTAGCGCGGTTTCGCCTCCACCGATACAGTCTGCCATCCTTTAGAATATCCATCACGCTCTTCATCAAGACACAATCGCAACGCGGGTGGTTCAAGCGGTTCAAGAATTGCACTACCACGGGTCCCGTAAACTTCTAATCGTCTCGACTTTCCGGAATCTATTTCCAATGCCGTTGACTCAAGAACTGCCAATGCATTCGGATATTCTAATACAGCAGCAGTATTGTTTCGATACCACGGGACATCATGTACGTCGTGTCTCAAAAATGGAGTCACTCGTGTTGGTCGTCCTAACAATGCAACAATTATATCGGTGAGATGACATGCGAGGATAAACATAATACCACCAGAATGTTCACCGAGGGAATCCCAACGTTTCCAATGACCTTCGTTTGAAAGTCCTGATGATATTCGTCCACGAACAGAAAATATCTCACCAAGTTTACCAGAGTTCACCCAATCCAGGACAAACTGAAAACCGGCATTGTAGCGGAACATATAACCGAGTTGAACGAGTAGTTTTCTGTCTCTGGCAATGTTCAAAACTACTTGAAATTCATCTAAGCTATCACCAGCAGGTTTGTCAAACCAAACATGCTTACCGTGTTCAAGAATTTCACGCGCAAAGGTGAGGTTCTGTGAAACACGTCCCTGCGCAGCAATGCCAACGATACTTTCATCTGCAAGCATTTCTTCTTTGGTAGAAAACCAGTGAACACCATCATAGACAGAACTTTTGCCAATCGTCTCTTGGACTTCTGGAGATGGTTCAAACACTCCAACAAATTCAACTTCATCACTTTCCTTAAGCACGCGTGCTTTCCCACCTGCGTGGTCATGAGAAATACCGTATTGTGCAAGTCTTATTTTCACGTAATTAACTCCTAATTTAGCATCATCATCAAAGATTATATTTGCAAAATATAGTGTAAGGTTAGACATGATTATATCATTAAATCCGCAATGACTCGTGTAAAAAGTATGTGCGATTTTAGCATACATGTGCTAAACTTTATGATATGGTTCACTTAATCTGACCTCTGTTTTTATATCTGGATGATTCTGTTGAAAACCCAACCGTTGCAACTTTTGTTATACACAAAACCTAATTGTCCACTCTGTGACGAGGCAAAGGTAGTGCTGGACAAACTCAGTACGAAGCTGCACTATATTGATGTAGTGGAGATTGACATCACGAAAAACCTCCAATTATTCACTAAGTATAAGCTACAAATTCCTGTGCTTGAGTTAGATGGAAAGCAGTTTATTGCACAACAAATTGATGTCCAAAAATTGGTATGGCACTTAAGATGGAATCGATTTTGGAAACGTTTCGTTAAGAACTAAAAAAGTATAATGACTGACCCCAAACATATTGTTGCTGTCTCTGGTTTAATCACTCATCCAAACGGTCAAGTCTTACTTATTCGTAGTCCCCGTCGTGGATGGGAATTTCCAGGTGGTCAGGTAGAAGAAGGTGAAAATCTAATTGAAGGCTTACAACGCGAAATCAAAGAGGAATCAGGAGTCAACGTTACAATTGGATCACTCGTTGGAGTTTATTCAAACATTAGGTCTCCTTCTAAAGTAATATTTGGTTTCTTGGGGAAATTTGTCAATGGTAAACTAACGACCAGTGATGAAAGTGTCGAAACAAAATGGGTAGATCGGGATTCAGTTCTTGATAAAATAACAAATCCGATAATTCAGGATCGCCTCAAGGACATGCTTAATTTCAAAGGACAGATTATATATCGTGTCTATTCTACCAATCCATATAAGATTTATAATCAATATTTTCTATAAACATTAATTATTGAATTTATTGTAATAGTCAATTCAGAATAGGAGAGTAGATGAATAGTATCAAAATTGTATTTATACCGTTGATTTTATGTATTTTATTCCTGACTTTGTGTGGCTGTGAAAGGATTCAGGACGTATTGCCTACCGATATGACAAATGAATTAGAATCTGGACAATTAAAAGTTACAATGATATATCCAAACGATTGTGTAGGTTCAGCGGCTTACTGCACCAGTTTCCATATTGGTGTGAGAATTGCTGTCTCAGAACTTGGTATAATGTTGACAGAAGTTAACGGTATGGAAAACGATCCTGTTGCAACTGAAATGATCATGAGAGACGCTGCACAAAATTCAGACCTTGTAATAACTGCTGGATACCAAATGGGGGATATACTAAATAAAGTCGCACCTGAATTTCCTGATGTCAAATTTGCTATTTTTGATGTTGTTCTTGATATGCCGAACGTTGCAGCAGTCAACTATAAATCAAATGAAGGATCGTTTCTTGTTGGTGCAATTGCAGCCTTAAAAACAGAAACTGGTAAGATAGGTTATATTGGTGGTGTGGATGTACCATTATTACAAGAATTTGAAGCTGGTTACATTGCAGGAATTCAGACAATCAATCCTGAAACAGAGATCTTTGTTGATTACATTAGTGATGATGTAACCGGTTTTATCCAGCCAGAGAAAGCAAAAGAATTAGCATTAGCTCAATATGCAAGTGGTGTTGATGTTATCTACACTGCTGCAGGGGGTTCAGGTCAAGGTGTTCTTGAAGCAGCACAAGAAACGCAAAAGTTTATCATTTGGGTTGACTCAAACGGAAACCATCTTGCACCAGGAATTGTCTTGACCAGTATGGCAAAGGAAATTCCTGCATCGGTAGTACGTATTATTCAAGAAACTTTAGATGACAATTTTATGTATGGTATTCGTTATTTTGGGTTAGAAGATGGTGGGGTTTACTATGCTGTTGATGAACACAACCAATCATTACTCTCTGATGAGATAATTACAAAAGTCGAATCGCTCAAGGTTGATGTCATTGCGGGTGACATCATAGTACCTGATACAATATCCTTACCCCGTCAATAGTTACAAGTAATAAGTCTGACGACAATTTGACATCAATTATCTTATTGCTGAATTGATGTACACACCATCATTAAGGTAATTAATCTTATACCAATTCTAATATTTATTGTCCCATTACTGGATTCAACCATTGTTATTGATTGGAAATCTTTCTTCTGTAGGAGCGACCTCCCGGTCGCGACCAGGAGGTCGCTCCTACAAGTAGTCCTCAGCAAATGGCACCTTATTTATTAGAAATGGTATTACTATATCTTAAAAATATATAGGTGAATTATATGCTTAATCAATATCCATATCCAGAGTTTGAGGGAAGACGGAGTATTGTAACCGGGATTTTGGCAACAGTTCTCACATGCGGAATATATGGTATATATTGGCAGTTTAAACAGATGACAACACTCAATGCATGGCTTGGAAGAAATGAATATTCGTTTTGGTTATGGTTCTTTCTCTGCATTCTAACATGCGGTATTTTCGGCATATATTATGAATACAAAATGGCATGTGGAATTAATGAAATCCAGACGGACAAAGGAATGTATGTTGATCAAAACCTGCCTATATTATGTGTTGTGTTAGCGTTATTTGGTGTTGGCATTGCTTCTCTTGCAATACAGCAGTACCAGATAAATAAACTATACGGTGATTCTTCCGATGGTTAATCATATTTTTCTTGCGCGTCTTTTTCTTATAGGTTTAGCTATTGTTGCCATCTTCACAATTGTCGTTGACACATCACCTGAGGAAGTAAAATTGCTTCCCTGCCTGTTTCATACAGTAACAGATGTGCCGTGTCCAGGATGTGGTATGACACGAGCTTGTATTTCCTTATCACACGGACAATTCACTGACGCATGGCGGTACCATCCATTTTCCTTTATTATCATTGGTTTAGCAATTTGCCTTGCAATCTTCCCTACTAAGTTTACAGATGTGTGGTCTGGTCTATCATCAAAAACTCAAAGCATCATTGGTATCTTTGGAGTAGTACTTTGCTTATCTGTTTGGATAATGAAGTTAACATCGATCATTGAATGATATTTCAGTAAAAGTATTCAGATAATTTTTCAGGACCGAGAATGCTTTAATGCATATACAAGATCCTTATCAGAATCATAGTATTACACAGAATATTGGTTTAAGTGTCATATTATCTATATTAACTTTTGGTATATATTTTCTATATTGGCAATACAAACAAATGAAAATATTGAATTCTTGGCTTGGAAAAGATGAATACTTTTTTTGGAGATGGTTTTTTCTGTGCATTATTACGTGTGGTATTTATGAGGTATTTGAAGAATATAAAATGTCACAGAGTATAAACTGGGTAGAACAGAAATATAACATAGATGTCCACCGAAACTTACCCATCACTGCTGTTCTACTAACACTCATTGGGTTGGGAATCGTTACAACTGCTATTCAGCAACATTATATAAATAATTTCTACGAATATTATTTAAGACTACTTTCAAGAGATTAATTCTAATTCAACTTTAAGATAGTACCTTTCTCTCCTACAATCCATCCAGATTTCTTGTTGAGATGAATATCTTGCAAATTATACGCTGTTGGAGAAGCAATACGAATCCAGGTGATACCACCATCTGTAGTGTGAAGAATTGCACCTTCCTCCCCAATTACCCAACCTTCTGTCTCGTTGGAAAAGGCAACATCGCGTAATGATCCCTTGAACGAATTTTTCTGTCGGTTCCATGTCTGTCCACCATCCTCAGTATTGAGAATAAGACCATTTGTACCAACAATCCACCCCTTCATTAGATCCACAAAATAGACAGCAAACAATGGCTGTTCTGCATCAGTTTCTTGACGGATCCACTGTTTACCTCCATCTTGAGTATGTAGTATCTCACTATCTTCACCTACTATCCAACCATGTTTAGGATCTGCAAAATATACTCCCCATAGATGCTTCTCTGAAGAAGTGTTTATTTTCTCCCATTTTCCACCACCATTTTGTGTGTGTAAGACTGTGCCAAAACCACCAACTACCCATCCTTCTGATTTGGTAACAAAATGTATGTCCAAAATACCAGGTGATTTCCCAACAGAAGAACGTTCGTGATGTTGCACTACCCACGAATTACCACCACTACCAGTATAATGGACTTTTCCAATACTTACTACCCAACCATTTTTGTGAGTTGTGAAACTTACTTGTGTTAATGTATCTGACAGTTGTGCAATTTTACCTGTTTCCATCCATGTATTTCCTCCATCTTTTGAGGATAATACAAACCCATTACTTCCTACAGCCCAACCCAATTTTCCATCAATAAAATTCACACCATACAGATGTTTATCAGTACCACTATTTACCTGTTTCCATTCTAATTGTGTTCTATCTTGTGTACAACCGGGTAATATTAAAATAACAACGGTTATTAATATTAGAATTATATGTTGTATATTTCTCATTATATGCTCCCATAATATTCTTTGTATTTTGAATTGAATTGTGGTAAATTACTTTATATGAAATCATATACAATGTCAACTTGATTTACATTTGCGTTATATATTACGATATTTTCGCGCCAAAAATATCGTAAGTTATTGATGGATAATATGAAATATATAATTGGTATTGACGGAGGAGGCACCAACACTATAGGACAGTTGGCAACAATTTCTGGCGAATGTATTGCAAGGACCCAAGCAGGACCATCTAACTACCACGTTGTTGGAACAAAACAAACACAAGATATACTGAAAGAAGTAGTCAAGAATCTATTATCCCACATTGATGACATTTCATTGGATTCAATCTATTTCTGTCTTGGTATGGCAGGATTAGGACGCGATGAAGACAAAAAGGTAATTGGACAGATATGTGACGATATTGGTATAGGAAAAAATAGAATTCTTACGCACGATGCACATATCGCATTAGTTGGTGGAACAGGAAAACAGGAAGGTGTGATAATTATCTCTGGCACCGGATCTATTGTTTATGGTGTTGATAAAAATGACGTAGAAGCACGGACTGGAGGTTGGGGTTATATTCTCGGTGATGAAGGTAGTGGATACGATATAGCCATAAAAGGATTACAAGGAGTCGTCCGCGCAGCAGATCAACGTGATAAACCGACTCAATTGACTGACGTTATATTGAAACAACTTAAGTTAAAACAACCGAGTGAATTGATTCGATGGGCTTATACAGCCGATAGAGGCAAAATTGCACAACTATCACAAGTAGTGATTGAAACAGCAGAAATTGGTGATTCAAAAGCAGATGCAATAATTAACAGTGCTGTATATGAACTTGCACACACTTTTGTACCGGTTGTGAAACAACTGGAATTTACACATCCGTTAGAGGTTGTTTTTAACGGTGGAAATCTTATCCATAAAAACGTCCTTTCAGATAGACTGAAAAAATGGATTGAGATGAATTTTCCTGGATGTTCAGTGATGACACCAAAACACGAGCCTGTATATGGTGCGGTATTGTTGGCGATGGCAAATATTTAGTTCTTGAAACGTAAAGAAGTAGTACACATCAGACTAATAACACATTGTGATTACCGAACAACGTAACCCAAACTCTACTGACATAGACCTTAGGTCAATATCAGAGATTGTACAGATCTTTCACGAGGAAGACCGATATGCTGTAGAGGCAGTAGCAGCAGTATCAGATGCTATCACTCAAGGAATTGAGTTAATCGTAGATGCCTTCTGTAATGGTGGCAGATTATTTTATATTGGAGCAGGTACAAGTGGAAGACTCGGTGTTTTAGATGCATCTGAATGTCCACCCACATTTAGTACTGAACCTGATATGGTCCAAGGAATTATCGCTGGTGGTGATATCGCATTACGTAAATCTGTTGAGGGAATGGAGGATAAACATGAACGCGGTGCCAAAGTGATAGATGAACATCAACTTACTAATAATGATGTTCTTGTAGGAATTGCAAGCAGTGGGAGAACACCTTATGTATTAGGGGCTATGCATGAGGCACATATAATTGGAGCAAAAGTTATCTTTCTCTCATGTGTTTCACCTAATGAAGAATTGAAAGTATATGTTGATCATTTTATTACTCCAATTGTCGGTCCTGAAATAATCACTGGATCAACACGTTTGAAAGCAGGAACAGCAACAAAATTAGTTCTAAATATGCTGACAACCATATCAATGATTAAGTTAGGTAAAGTCTACAACAACCTAATGGTGGATGTGAACGCTTCAAATTCTAAACTTATTGATAGAAGCACACGAATAATTCAAACGGTTACTGGAGTGGACAAATCAAAAGCAAAAGAAGCATTAAATCGTTCGAGAGGAAGTGCGAAGATAGCAATCGTAATGTTGGAAAGAGAGATAAGTCGAAGTAATGCTATATCTCTGTTAGATAAACATAACGGATTTCTACGTCCTATTTTATCTGACGGAATCACAAATTGAGATAGTTTTAGGTGAATTCAATCTTTTAGGTTAGAAAAGGAGTAATCTTATGGCAATGAATGTTACTAAAGTAGGTCTGGCAAAAACAGGAAGACGACGTTCAAACGTTTTTGAAGCACTTGATAATATACGAGATGACATCACACCGAAAGTTAGAGAACAAGTGTTATTAAAACCAAATTTTCTTTCCAGTACAAACCAACTTGCGTCTTCACATGTAGATGTGATGCGAGGAGCCTTGGACTTTCTATTAAGCACACCCCAACCTCCAAAAGAAGTCATTATCGCAGAAGGGGCAAATGAGTCATTTTCTGGAGAAGCATTTCAAATTTTCGGATATGAAGCACTTCAGGCAGAATATGATGTCCCAATTAAACTTATTGATTTACATCAAGAAACAGACTGGGTGGAAACGACTGCATATCTCGCTGGTCGTGAAACAGATACTGTCAGAATGCCGAAAACTGTCCTTGACTGTCCATGCACTATTTCCGTAGCAATTGCAAAAACCCATGATGCGGGGGTTGTTACACTTGCAATGAAAAATATGATTATGGGAACAATACATAAGTCTGACCGTATCAAAATGCACGGATATCTAAGTCATGCAGACCGAGAATTACCACGTGAAGCTCAAACACTTAACATAAATTTACTTAGGGTATCGCGATTTCTCAAACCTGACATTGCTATTGTAGATGGCACTGTCGGACTACAAGGTAATGGACCAGGTGGTACTAATTCTGTTCCACTTGGAATTGCTGTTGCAAGTGGAGATGTGTTTGCTGCTGACGCTGTCACCTCAAAAACAATGGGATTTGAACCATTGGAAATTGGACTATTCAATTATGCCAATGAATTGGGATATGGCACCGCTGATCTAAACGAAATTGAAATAATCGGTCATAATGTTGAGGATGTTGCCATCCCATTTAAACCGCATGAGACTGCGGATCTTCAATTTCAATGGCAAGAGACTGAGGCATCTGAATTTCTTGCTGCTGACTAAATTAAAGGAGTTTTATGAAACGTTATATACAAGTATTAGTTATTTTTTTTATTGCTATTACGCCTACCTGGGCATGGTGGGGTGGTGGGCATGACATCCTAACGCAAGCATCAATTAAAGCAGTTCCTGACGATTTGCCAGAATTCTTCCGGTCTACAGCAGCAGAACAGATGATTGCACATATTGCTTATGACCCTGATGTATCAAAGAACCGTGATATGCCAAACGCACGCGCGGCAGAATACGGGGAACACTATTTTGATCTTGAACTTATCAAAGATAATCCTGTCCCTGCGGATCGTAACGCATTCATCAAACTGTGTTCTGAGTTGGATCTTGAGCCAATGAAGGTTGGATTCCTACCTTATGCTGTTGCAGAATGGACAGAAAGACTTGCGATTGCATTTGCTGAATATCGTAAATGGCCCGATAAACCTATTATCCAATATAAGTGTTATGTATATGCTGGTTTCCTCGCACACTATGCACAAGATATGTGTCAACCATTACACCTTACGGTACATTTCGACGGAATTATCCAAGAAGACGGATCAAAGTTACATGGTGGTATTCATGAAAAGGTCGATTCTTCAATTGAATTACTGAAATTGAATCCAAGTGAACTTGCAAAAGAACTACAAGTTGAACCCGTTGATGATTTGATGCCTGCGATTATCAAACAGATAAAAGATGGACACAGTTTGGTGGATCGTGTTTATGAATTGGTTCATGAATATCAGAAGCTAAATCAACCTTCCCAAGAATTGATGGTCTTTACGGATATACGTTCTCGTGAGGCAGTCCGTTGGACAGCTACACTGTATCTTACTGCTTGGAAAATGTCCGAAAATATAACTTTGCCGGGTTGGCTTGAAAGATAGTAATGTGTTTTATACAGAGTGAACTATACTGATGTATGTCAGTTTAATTGCTTGAAATTGAATCATAGCAAATAAAATTGGATTGACATCTGAAAAGAATGATGGTATTCTAATTTATATGTCAGAAAAGAACTTATTACCAGAAATAGTACCGGATGCTGCCTTTGATTTAGGAGAACTTGGATGTGGTGACCTTATCATAGCACTTTTAAAATCCATGAGAACGCTTGAATCTGGGCAGATAGCACAAATCCATGCAGTTGACCCGGGTGCACCTGTGGACATAGCTGCATGGTGTAACATGAAAGGCAATGTACTTCTCGCAGATTGTTGTGGTGAAGACAATGCCTATTTTTATATTAAAAAAGGAGATAATTCTTAATGTCGAAGTTGATGATAAGCATTACGCATGCAAAAGATAATACCGACAAAGCTACTGTCGGATTTGTTGTTGCGAATGCTTCTGTCGCATCAGGTGTAGAAACTGTTATTTTTCTTAGCACAGAAGGTGTACACCTGTCACAAAACGGTTATGCAGATGATATACATGAAGATGGTTTTGCACCACTAAAGCAACTTATGGCAGATTTTGTAGAGATCGGTGGAACAATCTGGATATGTTCACCGTGCTTCAAAAAACGTAATCTTGACGCTGATAACTTAGTAGATGAAGCACTTATAGTGGGTGGCGCAAAGGCAGTTGAGTTTTTAACTACCGGGGCATCTTGTATTACCTATTGAAAACAAGTAAAGGAGTTTCTGCTCACTGTAGCAGTATTTTCCTTATGGAATTGGTTGAATTCCACATTTAAAAAAGAGTCTCACTCTAAATTATAAAAAAGTACTTGAAACTTGGTCAAGATATAGTTCATCACTTATTTTCATAGTTTCCACGAGTGAGATTCTCATTTTTCTCAAAATAAAATCATCTCAAATTATATAAAATTACCTACCTTAATAAATATCAAATTATCTATAAGACTCAATACACAAATAAATATCAATTCTGATATCCTTTACTTTCTTAAAATAATACTAAAATAATATCTGCATTGGAATAAATATGCGAGAAGAAGATTTACAAGCTCCCAATTCTCTTCAAACACCTCATATATGTGAAGGTGGAAACCTTGACTGCGGATCAGGATTATTACTGCTTATACGAAAGTCTATGGAAAATGTGCCTGATGGAGAAGTCCTCGAAATTCGGAGCACAGAAATAAGTGTTAAAGAGGATCTACCTGCGTGGTGTCGAATGACAGAAAACCCATATCTTGGGTGGAGACCTACCGAAGAACATAATAAATATTTTGTTCGACGAGGAGAAGCGGAACAGGATGCTGATGCAGCGTATGAACAAGCACGCGATTACCGTTGGAAAACCCGTATCCATTGGGATGGTGGCTTACAAGCAAAGGTTTTTTGTAGAAATCATTCATGGTTTGTAGGACAACCCGCCAGTTTTGATGTGCGTGATGCTGCACCGAGTGCAGTGGAATATGTCCTTGGGGCATTAGGTGCATGTTTAGCAATGGGTTTCCAAATTCGTGCTTCACAGCAGAAAATTCAGATAGATGAGTTAGAAATATCACTAAGTGGTCAGATAGATAACATTTTTGTCTTTCTCGGTACAGAACAAGATGGTCATAGTGGGTTTAATGAAGTGCACGGCACAATTTATGTTTCTTCTGACGAGGATGATGAGGTATTAGAAAAGTTATGGGAAGAAACTCTTGCCGCATCTCCTGTGACAAATACAATGACTCAAGATGTTGATATTGATGTTGAACTTCGTGTGATATAATATAACTACAAAAGAAACTGTAGTATTAATAGATGGCAAATTACCGACAACCATCAATAATGAGATGTATAATTTGATAAATAAAATACAAATACTATCTTGCAACAAATATCAAACATGAACACACAAAAATACTTAGATATCCGAGTCAACCCCAAAATAACATCTGATGAACTATTCAACTTTTACGAACGAAACAACATCTGTGAGGTTGGATTTGGTAAAGAAATGGCAGCACGGATTCTGGAACACCCTCATCTTATCATTGCTGCTTATGATGTGCAAAAATTGATAGGACTTGCACGCGCTACCTTTGACGGACTTTCAGCACACATCATGGAGTTTTCCGTTGATATTCAATATCAAGGAAATAAGCTGAAATACAACAACGGTTCACTGATTGAAGTTGATAACAAAGGGGTTGGAAAACTCCTGGGAGAACACCTGCTATATGAATTAGAGAAAATGGAAGCAACATTCATCACAGGTTACATCGTTGCCAATTGTGAAGAGTCATTTTTCCATTCAATTGGTTTTGAAGAAAACGAAGGACATTTAGTCTATTACATTGACAAACGACCTTATATAAATGAGTCTTAAGCTTGATTGAGAATATTATGAAGTTAAGGAGAGCAGAACAATGAATAATTTACCTCTTTTTCCTGTATCTGTTGTAGGCAGTATGCCTCGCACACGAGAAGTTTCACGCGCATTACGGAATAAACAGAAAGGACGCGTTTCTGAAGCAGAATTCAATCAGATCGCTGATGAGGCTGTAATTGAAAGCATCAATCTACAGGAAGAAAATGGTGTAAATATAGTAAGTGATGGTGAACAACGAAGGGATAACTTTTATTCTTTCATTACAGATTGCATTGATGGTATCCGATTGATGACACTTGCTGAAATGCTGGACTATGTTGAAGATAAAGCAGCATTTGAACAATTACTCAATGCCCTTGATGTACCAGCATTTGCATTAAAAAATCCTGTTGTAGATGGCAAACTAAATCGCACAAAACCACTTGTGTTGCGAGATTACTTATTTTTAAAGAATCATACCACAAATCCTATCAAAGTTACACTCCCCGGTCCCTATCTATTGACGCGATCAATGTGGGTTAAGAAACTATCTTATGAATACTATCCAGATAAGGAATCTTTAGGTGACGCTGTAGTTTCAATTCTCCGTCAAGAATTGGATGAATTGAAGACTGCAGGATGCAAATTCGTCCAATTTGACGAACCTGTACTGACAGAAGTAGCTTTTACTGGACCCCATGAAACACACACCTTTATGTGTGCAGCACTATCCGAAAAGAGTAGTCCAGAAGAGGAACTCAATTTCGCAGTTGAACTGATGAATCGTGTTGTTGAAGGCATAGATAAAGATATGAAAACTGCATTACATGTATGTCGTGGAAATTGGAGCCAACAAGAAGATGTCTTACTACGTGGTTCTTATGACCTACTAATTCCATATTTTAGTCAGATGAATGTAAATCAATTTGTCCTAGAATATGCTACAGAACGTGCTGGAAGTTTAAAGGTGCTTGGAGACCTTCCTGCCAACAAAGAGATAGGACTCGGTGTGGTTGATCCGCGCACTACTGAAGTGGAATCCGTAGATTTCGTATTATCCAAGGTCCGAACATTATTGAATCAAATAGATCCAGATAAGATTTATCTGAATCCAGATTGTGGCTTTGGAACATTCGCTGACCGTCCAGTCAATACAACAGAAATTGCAGTTCATAAACTCCGTGTAATACACGAGGCTGCAAAAATATTAAGATCTGAATTCTAAACCTACTATCACTTTATGCAATCTTTTTCCATAGCAGTGTATCAATATGGTATATTGTGATAACGTATCCTCGCTTGTATTTACATTGTCTATTTGCTATAATTGTGTCAAATAAATAATAGAAAATTAAATGAATATAATCAGAAAGTGAAGGAGTAAAAACTTGATTCATCTATATGGAGAAAATTATGATAGAATGCAACTTCTTCGCCACTTGGGGGATATATCACAAGTAGCAGAAGCCAAGATTTACCAACTTAATGACGGAAATGAAAAAGGAACTGATGCAATCGGTTTTCGAACAGGATCTGGATTGAATTTCACTGTTCTACCCAACCGAGGATTGGATATCTCTTATGCAGATTACAACGGAATTCCCCTATGCTGGCGTTCTGGTACAGGTGATGTAGCTGCAAAACATTATGAACCTCAAGGACTTGGATGGTTGCGTGGATTTTATGGTGGTTTGCTTACAACTTGCGGGATGACACAAGCAGGCGCACCGAACACTGATGGTGAAGTTGAACTTGGTCTACACGGACGTGTATCTCATATTCCTGCTAAAAACGTATGGGTTGATAGTCGTTGGGAAGGAAATCGTTATATTATTTGGGCACAAGGTAAAGTATATGAAACGACAGCATTAGGTGAAAACCTGTGCCGAACCCGTCGTATATGGACAGAATTAGGATCAAATAGACTACATATTGAAGACATAGTTGAGAACCTTGGATATCAAGATTGTCCACATATGTATCTTTTTCACATTAATGTTGGTTTCCCGATCCTTGCCGATAGAAGTGAACTCATCGCACCTTCTTCTCAAGTAACACCGCGCGATCAAGATGCAAACAACAATCTGTCAAATTACAATATAGGTGAACCACCGACAGTTGATTTTAAAGAACAAGTATACTACCACGAAATGAAACCTGATGTGGACAACCACATCCGGGTAGCTCTTGTAAATAGAGGATTCAACAAAGGGAAAGGAATTGGAATTGCTGTACGATACCATAAAACACAATTTCCACATTTTGTTCAATGGAAACTGTGTGGACAAGGTTCGTATGTAATGGGTTTAGAACCCTCCAACTGTCGTGTTGATGGAAGAGCAGCTGAACGGGAACGTGGAGCCTTACAACATATTGAACCCGGTGGACGTCGTCATTATGAAGTCGAAATCAGTGTTCTAACTTCTAATGAAGAGATTGATACACTTGAGGCAAAAATAAATGAAAATTAATAATGTTTCTCGATTCTATGGCACGTAAAGCATGACATTTTATTAAGGAGAAAAGTCAATGAAGAAATTTTGGATTCATCCATTAAACATTGTCACTATTTTGGCAATAATTCTATTGGGTTGTATTTTTGTTGTTAATACAATTAACGCTGATCAGCATGAAAGTATACCTGTAGATACTGACAATAATAAAACTGATGTTGAACCACTCAACATCCCAAATGATAGTGTTCTAAACCTAATCCCAAATACAGCAATAGGCGTTGTCTATTGTCCCAGTTTATTGAAGTTAGACGATAGTATCAACTTACTAATTAGTAACCTGATACCACAAGGTGGTCCTCAACCTGAGTATCTGGCGCAAATATTGGCAGAGGCATTTGGCGCGGGATTTGAGAGTTTATCGGAATTAGAAGATTTAGGTTTGGATTTAGATGCTGATTTTGCTATATTTACGACAAGTTTGGATCCACCGATTCTTTCTGCAGTTGTCCATCTTACTGATCCAGAGGCTATCAAACAAGTAATAGATGCTGAAGCAGAAGGAAGCGAGCCAATACAGTATAATGGAGTAACATATTGGAACTCGACTGAAGGTAGTGGAAGTTTCGCAATAATTGAAGATACCCTCATTTTTTCACAACAGCCAGAAGTGTGTGAAAATGTTATTGATGTAAAAGGGGGGTCTCATCAATCAATTATCAAAAATCAGGACTTTCATAAATATCTTACAAACATAATAAAAGGAACAGAACAAATTTCAGCATTCATAAACCTTGAAGTTGTTATAGAACCCTTTATGGATACAATACAAGAGGAATTACAGTCAACTATTGACAGTATACAAATTGATCTCAATTCAATGACAGGAGTTCCATTCATTGAAGGAATGTCTGGTAAAATAATTGAATTTTTAGATGAGTTAGAATCATTTAGTCTTGCTATCCAAATAGATGGAACAGATGTACAGCTTGGTCAGTTCCTGCAGTTTACAGACGATGGAAAAATAAACGAAATATTGGAAAAAATGCCGCCAGATGAATTGGTACTTATCAAGGATTTACCAAATGATTCATTTTTAAGTGGAGGTTTGATCGCAAATCAACAGATGTTGTTTGATTGGAGTATGGTCTGGTTAAATGCTTTCACATCTGATGAAGCTGACCAAGATGTTAATATTGATGGAGAGAAAGTTGAATCAATATTTGCAGAAATGAAAGGATTTTACGATTCTCTGGGAGATGAGGTGTGTCTCACCGCCAATTTTAATGAAACTTTTATTCCTGATTATCTTGTCATCTATGAATTAGTAGATGAAAACAAAATGAAGACATATATGGAAGAACAGTTTTTGGAACAAATGCAAAATTCGGTTAAGATCATGCGAGATTCAATGGGTGACTCCCCTGAACTCCGTATGTATGATGGTGCGCAAGTTGGCAACCCAATTATGCATAATGATGTTGAGATAAAGACTTTTGTCTTACCAAATTTCGGTGATGCATTCGCTGATACACCACCAGACTTTGCAATGTTTCTTCCAGATGAGTGGAAAATCGCTTATGCTATTTCAGATGGGTTACTATATTTAGGATTTGGAGGAACGCAACAGATTCAAGCAACACTTGATAGTAAAGCAAAGATTACTGAAAGTATTGTAGAGAATGTTAGTTATCAAAATTTGATTACGAAGTTAGGAACAGACAATAATCTTCTACTTGGTATTTCTCCATTGACAGTCGCCAAAAGTATAATGAATATTGTGTTAAATACTGAACCTAAACAAGATAATTTTGCTGCTGAAATGCAAATGTTCGTAAATATCCTCGAAGGTCTTCCCACACATTATAGTATCGGCATTTCAGGTAAAATACATGATGGTGGTGTCGGCGCAAAACTACTCATTACTCTTGGTGACTTTAAACAGTTGATACAGACTTTTACGATGTTAGCAGGTATGGAAGCGATACAATAGTATATTCTTTATAAACGCCCACATTGACATGTGGCCGTTTTTTATTTTACTATGTTTTATCTATTTGTCACCTATGCTAACATACTTAAAGCGAAAATCAAAGAAAATCAGAAATAATAATCCATTCTACAGGATGCTTAACATGCCACTTTTTCAAGGAGAAAGTTAATGAATAAACGTTGGACTCATACACTAAACATTGTCACTATTTTGGCAATAATTCTATTAGGTTGTATTTTTGTTGTTGATACAATTAACGCTGATCAGCATGAAAATATTCCTGTAGATACTAACAATAATAAAACTGATCTTGAACCACTCAACATCCCAAATGATAGTGTTCTAAACCTAATCCCAAATACAGCAATGGGCGTTGTCTATTGTCCCAGTTTATTGAAGTTAGACGATAGTATCAACTTACTAATTAGTAACCTGATACCACAAGGTGGTCCTCAACCTGAGTATCTGGCGCAAATGTTGGCAGAGGCATTTGGCGCGGGATTTGAGAGTTTATCGGAATTAGAAGATTTAGGTTTGGATTTAGATGCTGATTTTGCTATATTTACGACAAGTTTGGATCCACCGATTCTTTCTGCAGTTGTCCATCTTACTGATCCAGAGGCTATCAAACAAGTAATAGATGCTGAAGCAGAAGGAAGCGAGCCAATACAGTATAATGGAGTAACATATTGGAACTCGACTGAAGGTAGTGGAAGTTTCGCAATAATTGAAGATACCCTCATTTTTTCACAACAGCCAGAAGTGTGTGAAAATGTTATTGATGTAAAAGGGGGGTCTCATCAATCAATTATCAAAAATCAGGACTTTCATAAATATCTTACAAACATAATAAAAGGAACAGAACAAATTTCAGCATTCATAAACCTTGAAGTTGTTATAGAACCCTTTATGAATACAATACAAGAGGAATTGCAATCAACAATTGACAGCATCCAAAGCGATCCCGATTCAATGGGAGCAATTCCCTTCATGGAAGGAATGTTTGGAACTGTGGTTGATTTATTAGATGACCTTAAATCTTTTAGTCTTTCTATACAAATAGATGGCACTGATGTTCAACTTAGCCAATTCTTGCAATTTACTAAGGATGGTAAGGTTCAAGCAGTTTTAGAAAAGATGAAACCGGGTGAAATGACACTTCTCAATGATTTGCCAAATTCTTCATTCATGAGTGGTGGATTTAATATAAATCAGCAGATGATATATGACTGGGTTATGTTATGGATAAATGCTCTTACTTCTAATGATGCTGACGTAGGTGTAGAAATTGATAAAGAGAAATTAGAAAATCTATTTCAAGAGATGAATGATTTTTACGATGCTTTGGGAGATGAGTCAAGTCTATCTGTCAATTTAAATGATACTTTTATGCCTGATTATCTTGTCATCTATGAATTAAAAGATGAACAGAAAATGATGAAATACATGGATGAAAAGTTTTTAGAACAGATGCAAAATTCGGTTAAGATTATGCGGGATACAATGGGAGACTCCCCACAATTAAGTATGTATGATGGCGCATATGTTGGCAACCCAATTATCTATAACGATGTTGAAATAAAGACATTTGTCTTTCCAAACTTTGGTAATGTATTCGCTGACACGCCACCAGAACTCGCCATGTTTTTTCCAGATGAGTGGAATATCTCTTATGCAATCTCAGAAGGATTATTATATTTAGGATTTGGGGGAACACAGCAGATACAAGCAACACTTGATAGTAAAGCAAAACTTACAGAAAGTATTGCAGAGAATGTTAGTTATCAAAATCTGTTAACGAAATTGGGTACAGATAATAATCTACTTCTTGGTATATCACCCTTGACAACTGCGAAAAGCATTACCGATATAGTTTCAAATGCACAACCAGATGCAGCTGGTGAAATGAATATGTTCTTAGGTATTCTTTTGGGTATACCGGAAAATTATAGTATTGGAATATCTGCAAAAGTTCATGATGGTGGAATTGGCACGAAACTACTCGTTACACTTGGTGACTTTAGACAATTGATTCAGACAATAACAATGTTGTCTGGAATGGAACAGATGCAATAGTTATTTGTTTTACACGCCCACATGTAAATGTGGGCATTTTTTTTTATTCTATTTATTTGTAACCTGTGGTAACATACTTGAATTATCATGCTATAGCACACGGTTAGGAGGGAACCGTTTGCTGTTGCATCCATTTCTGTCTATACCCTCTATATGGCTATTAACAACCTAAGGAGAGGCTTGATGTACAATCATACAAGATACTTCCAATTAAATTTCAACAGTTGGAAATATCAATATTTATTCGGTTTAGTTATCGCGCTATTGTTGTTATTTATACCATTAGCGAACTCTGATACTACCGAAGAAACAAATGATGCCGCAGAGGTAAAGAAAAGTCCTATCAAAATTGGTGGGGCATTGCGTGTTAACTATGTCTATGGATCTTATGGTGATGAAGAAAATCCACATCCACGTGGTGAAGATATCGGTGACGCTGACCTTGAAATTTTTCGTTTGAATGCTGATGTCGATTATCAAAACATCATTAGTAGGATTGAATACCGATGGTATGATTCCTATAGTATGATACACACCGCATGGTTAGGGTATAATTTAGATGATTTAGGAACGGTTAAAGCAGGCATAGTTCGTGCTCCATTCGGTCCAACTGCATACGGTGTTTCTACAAGCTGGTTTTTTGACCAGCATTTTTATGTTGGACTTGCAGATGATCCAGATGTTGGTATCACATGGAATGGAACATTTGATAAATTGGCTCTTGATTTAGGATTCTTCCTTATGAGCGAACCCCAAACCTTTGGTGGCAGCCTTAACAGTTCACGGTATGGTTATGATGTTGTAAAATGGGAAGAACATGCTGATGCAGATGGAAACGTTGAATGGGGAGCAGGAGAAAACGGATATGATGAGCAGCTTCAATTCAACCTTCGCACTATTTATACACTTGCAGATGTCGCAGATGTTGGTGTATCACTTCAATACGGAATGCTGAAAGCTACAAATGTTGGTGACGATGAGAGTGGTAGCCACTATGCACTATCTGCACACATGAAGAATGCTGTTGCAGACTTTACTCTTTATTCCCAATTTACCTATTACACACACAATATCGCTGAGGAAACACCTTGGGGGACAGGTGACCTTATTCCAATGGGTGCTTACGACTTTGCTTGGCCCATCGCATCAGAAGGATTAGTACCTGCATTATCACTCCGATATGGTGGTATAGACACATCAGGTATTTCATGGATTGACAGCCTTACTCCTTATGTGGAGTGGAGCACTGTCCTCAAAACTGTTGAAGAATACAATGCAAGTACGCTTGTGACAATCGGTGCAAGTTGGACCATTTTGGGTGCCCTATATTTGCATAGTGATGTAGCACTTACGGATGGTAACTTCTTTGTAGGAAATACAGATGATAGCTACAACAATATCCTTACAGGGGTTAATCACGTTGGTGCCAACGGTAACAATACATGGCATTGGCGGCTTAATTTCAACTTCGGTTATTATTTCTAATCGGTTATATAACCATCAAATAAAGGCGCGCTTTGTAAGCGCGCACTTTCTCTCATAAAGGAGAATCTTGAAATGAACGAAGAAGGAAAACAACCCCAACAGATGCCACATCAGATAGATGAAGGTCAGTACAAGAAACTATTGGGTTTAGACATTTACTTGACTCCTGTATTCGTAATTTCCAGTATCACGATTATTATTTTTATCGCAGGCTCACTGATCTTTCAAGAGCAAGCGACAACGCTTTTTGGTAATCTTAGAGTCTGGCTTACTACAAACCTTGACTGGCTGTTCATGAGTACTGCCAACCTCGTCTTTCTCTTTTGTCTATTTGTAGCACTCTCCCCACTTGGTAAAATCCGGTTAGGTGGCACGGAGGCGAAACCTGAATTTTCATACTTAACTTGGATTGCTATGCTTTTTGCTGCAGGTGTAGGTATTGGTCTTCTCTTCTTTGGCGTGTCTGAACCGGTTACCTATTTTCAAGGTGGTTCCTATTCGCCACTGGGCATAGAAACGGTTTACGACGCAAATACGGCATACAACGCTGAAAATGTCCCTGACATGGGAGAACCCGCAGTTCAAGCAGCGACATCTTTAGGTATAGCAGCAACAGTCTTTCACTGGGGATTACAAGGCTGGGCAATCTATGGAGTCGTAGGACTCGCTCTCGCATTTTATGCATACAACCGAGGTTTGCCTCTCCTCATCCGCTCCGCATTTTATCCCATATTCGGTGACCGGATTTGGGGTTGGACCGGACACATAATTGATACTTTCGCTATATTTGCTGGTATCTTTGGACTCGCAACATCACTCGGTTTAGGAGTACAACAGGTAACATCTGGACTTAACTACCTGTTTGGAATACCAGCGAACAATCTCACGATGGTCCTGTTGATTGTAGTGATTACATCTATTGCTCTTGCTTCGGTGATGACCGGGATTAATGTCGGTATCAAACGTCTCAGTCAATTCAACGTAATTCTTGCGTTTATTTTGTTGTTAACAATCTTTGTTCTCGGTCCAACACGATACATTTTTCAAAGTATGTTTGCCGGACTTGGAGACTATGTCATGAAGATTGTACCGTTAAGCAACTGGGTTGGACGCGAAGACACTGCGTTCCTTCACGATTGGACAACTTTCTACTGGGCATGGTGGATTGCTTGGGCTCCGTTTATAGGAACATTCATTGCTCGCATTTCCAAAGGACGAACAGTTCGAGAATTCGTATTCTTTGTCCTGTTTCTACCGACATTATTATGTTTGATCTGGTTTGGTGCATTTGGTGGCACTGCTCTCCATCAGTTTCTCACTGCAGGGCTCACGGGTGTTACCGAAGAAGTTGAGGCATATAATTACCCACTTGCTCTATTCAAAATGTTTGAAGGACTCCCGTGGACAACACTGCTTTCCTGTGTCGCAATGACATTGACAATCGTCTTTTTCGTTACCTCGTCAGATTCCGGTTCTTTGATTATTGACATCATTGCAGCTGGCGGTAAGGTTGATGCACCTATTCCACAACGTGTATTCTGGTGTACTGTGGAAGGATTAGTCGCAATCGCATTGCTACTTGGGGGAGGACTGAAGGCTTTACAAGCTGCTTCACTTGTAACAGGTTTTCCTTTTGCAATTGTGTTAATAGGAATGGGGGCTTGTGTCTTAGTTGGTCTTATTGATGAACACCGTAAATTACAACAGGAGAATATGTAATTTTATCAGGTACTACCTGAAACCAATTGTAGTGATGGACGATATTTTCGTTCATCACTATTTTTTTATATCAAATGAATAATTCGTATATATGTTGATCTTCCACTCACTCCACTCATGGCTCAGGAACTAACCTTAGAACTATTTGCCGGACAGACTGTGGAGAAACAGGAAATGACCGATATAGTAGTGTTAACACATTTCGAACGCGGTGGAAGACCTGTTCGATTTAACAGAATCCAATAACTCAGCATTAACATAATTAAAGCAATCTGGAAAGGCAGAACATCTTATGTCAGGTATCTGGACTATTACTTCATAATGTGAAATTAGTTCAATTACTCAGGTTTCCACCAAGGGGCAAGTCTGGGAGGCGAACCGGAACCAAGTTTTTCACCTCGACAATATTCACTAAGTTTCCTGCCAAAGATTTCAATATTTTGTCGTGTCTTTGAGGAGTTACCCCAACGAATCCAGAATCGGTCAACAAGAGCAATAAATTTGGGATCAATGTATTGTGATTCAGAAATGAGTCCTAATTCTTTTTCAATTTGGCGATGCCACCATCGAGCAGTAGGCGACAATGCGGGTTGAATTAACTCAAAGACAGCGGAAATACGAAAAAGATTACGGCTTTGTAATGCTTCTCTGTAGACTTCTTGGCAACTACGTTCTTGTTGGGCAACTTCGTACGCCCATGCAGCGTGTCCACGAACCCATAGACTTGGATCATCTGATTTCAACTGATTGAGCAATTCAATCACTTCATCAGATCCAAACCACGGTAAAATGGAAACTGCAAGATTACGCTGTTTGGCATATTGACTATTTAAATATTCCTGTGTTACTAAATTCCATAATTCCTCTTTACCTCCTCCAGACAAAGCAGCAATTGTCATAAACAATATTTCTTGATCGTTTTTACATTCCTCTAAAAGAGTGCGTCTATGTTGAACATGTTGTGGTGTATTACATTGTGCCACTTTCCAAAATTGAGCAAGAATAGTCTCTACTCCATATTGATTTGTATAAATCGTTCTAACAATTTCAGCACTCCATTGTCGATAGAATTTCAGTGCTGTTTCAGGTTGGAAACGTAGTAACAGACAATAGATAACATCTGTAAAGCGACTTAAAGACTGTTGATACGCTGGGGATTCAGAAAGACTGGTTAGATATTTTGTTGATAGATATAAAAAATCAACATGATTTTGTTCTGCCCAAACTTGATAAACTTCTCGGTTGATCTCAAACAATTCCTCTTGGACAGGATTTGAATTTCCTTCATTTCGATTAAGTATTGAAAACACCCATTCCATAAGGTCCTTGCCCCACTGAGAAAGATCGTCCTTGCGATCAGGTGTACATAGAAAAGATCCTATAATCTCAGTAGGCAGAAAAGACCTTAGCAATTCATAAGAAGGAACATCCTTACCGTCATAAGATCCGATTATCCATCTTCTACCGTTCTTTGAAAATAGATGTTTTTGTATATTTTCATCAATTAATATCTCGTCCAAAAATAGTTTTGGACGAGATAATGCTAACCCCAACATAGGAAATGTTCCAATTGAATCGGGTTTTCTCATCTTTAAATCTTCCAAAGCATACTTTACTGTTCTATCCTCAACTTTAGATTCAGAAGCAAATAGTACGCACCAATATTTCTCCTCCGAGAATTCTTCTGATGTGGGGTCAGACGTGTTCTGATCTTCATGTGACGATTCTCGGTGTTCTTCTAATTTCTTCTGTGCCAATTCTACTATTGAAGCCGGTAACAGGTACTCAAATATATAAGGCAATGACTCGTAACAGATAGAAGATCTGAGTGGTTCGTGAGAAGCCAGAAATATAAACCAATCTACCAGTATTTCATCTGATGCACAAAATAAGAGTGTTTCTGTTAACAAGTATGTTAACCAAGTAACATCCGAATAAACATCATCACCTTGAGCAAGTAGTTCCTTCATTCCAAGAATTGTTAATGTAATTTTCTTGCGATCTTCCGGTTTAAAAATAAGTCCTTGGATTGACAATAGTTTAAACTGTGCCCATCTTTGATTCAGCGTGTTTAGTTTAATACTGCAGGCAAGTTCGGCGTATCCTTCAGGATCATTCTTGGAAACCCATGGTAATAGGTTTTGTATACAAGAATCTTCAAGTGTGGCACCAACACCTGTACCCAATTCAGCATTTTTTGATATGTACTGTAGCAGCTCTTCGATTTTAACTAAATCATCATCACGTAAAACCGGTAAGTCTGAACGAACTGCTAAAAAATCAAGACCGAGGTAATTACCATTGACATTTGCAGCAGGTGAGTCGTCTTTTAATAACTTTTCTTGGGCACGAATACGATCAATATAGGGTTTAATATTCCTGTTCCATTGTTCAGCAAATTCTCTCTGTTTTTTGTTCTCCTCAGAAGATGGACGCTGAAGTGGTTCAGGTAACTTCACCTGCTTAAGTTCATTTGCTAAACCACACATTCCTGCTAACAATGATTCGTCGGATTGAGTTTTTTCTTCTAAGGAAATTAGATCGTCTAAAATTGCTTCAGTGTATACCCATCTAACTAACCTACCTATATTTTCGTTAAGCCGTGGTCTCATTTCATGAATTGTATAACAATGAGCAAGTGCGGATAGAAATTGACGTTCAGGTCTTTGGGACAAAATCGATAGTGCTGCTGTTGCTAATCGGGTGTTTGTATAGTGCAACGTTGGATATGGTAGATCTTCAGGATCAATATCATCACCAATTATATGTTCATCAGTGTATTGAGGTAATAACCATTTTGTGAGATAAGATTCTAAGTGATTAATCTGACCTTTTTTGTTTCGCCAGACTTTTGCCAATGGCTCAATAAGTGCATCCTCCTCATTTGGTGAAATTTGATATAGAAATTTTGCTTCAACAAGTTGTGCATAAGCATTAGTATCTTTTTCTGCCCAGAAAGAAATACGTTCCTTTGTAATCTGTGCATTATGGCTATTGGACCAAGCAAACATCAACGCAGCCCGTTTTTGTGAAAGCTGATCATGTGATATATCTGAATCCGGAGAAATTGCAGTGATTTGTAGTGCAGCAAATAGGGCTTCTGTTCTTAGATCTTCTGAAGGTATTGGCTCCAAAGCATTCTGGAAGTCTTTTGCAAAATCTATTACTTCAGTAAACTCTATATAATCAAACAGTTTTGTAAGGTAAAGTGCCCAACACAATATAACGTGGTCTGCACTTAACTCTGCCTGAAATTTGCTTGTATTAGTGGTAATGCGCTGTTCTTCCAAATCAATACGAACTTTGGAATAGTCCGAAAAGCACTCTTTGAGTAGTTCAGCAGTAACTATTGGGGTGTCATTAATATTTTGCCACTCCATTTGTTGGGCAAGATGTACAAGAACATCTTTAATATCTTCAACACGAGACAAACCAAGTTTTTCGCGAATTTGTGGATCCGAGTTTTCAATTTTGTAGCTCAAATCCGCTAACAAGATCATTTCTTTGGTAACAACATCAAAAGAACCTAACTTATCTTTTAATTCAATACACCTATTAAAATATCGCGGGAATTTTGCAATCTCCTTTAAGGAATCTGGTAAGTCATGAGGTTGCATTCCTTCTCTGGTTAATACCTCGTACAATTCAGAATCATTAAATGGAGAAACTGAAATTTTATGGCACTTTTTCCATAAATAACTTTCATAAAGCGGGTAATCATCTAAAGTCCGCGTGGTAAATAGAAAACGAATTTTCTCTTGCCACTCACTCTCTGGTTGAAAGAATTCGTTGAGAATAGCTTGTAATGCTTCAATAGCACCACGTTCATTGACACCGTCGAGGACTATAAGGGTTTTTCTCCAAATTTTCGCTATTTTGTTTTGAAGTTTGGAAATTTTTTCTTGCTTATGAGACTCATAGATTGAACTCAAACAGTTCTTAAGCAAATCAGAAATAAACATACAACCATTCCAATCTTTACTATCTAACCAAAAAGTAACAATATTTTCGCTTTCATGAATTGAATTCATCCATTTAGCAGCAAGCCAAGTTTTTCCTGTGCCTTCTTCACCCTGAAGATAACAAATAGGAACATCGTCACTTTCCCACCAATCGCCTATTTTTGATACTATTTCTTGACGATCTATTGCTTGTGATAAGTTAATATGGTTAAAGCCTTCATCCCTGCTAAAACGATCTGAAAGATATTTCTTGGTATACTCTTTGACATGATATTGGGATTGGATTCCTTGTTCCAATTTGAGTTTGAGATTTTCATATTTCTCTTGAGTTTCTGAATCATCACTTATTTTTTCAATCCAAGCCAAGAATTCTTGATCCGAGTTTGATAGATCAAAAAAGTGGTTGATTTCTTCCCAGAATTTAACACACAATGCCCCAAGATCTGATAATTTATCATTAAGTTCAAGTGTGACAATATCCACTCCATTATTTTTTTCTACTTTTTGTAATTCAGTTAATAGTTGTTCGGAAACATCTCTTGAGACCACTAGTATATATACTTCGAGGTCTTGTGAATTATTTAATATTATTTGTAAGTCTCCGATAACTTTAACAGTATCTAGGTTACTTTTATGACTGTAGTTTTTAGCTTGAATTGCAACCGTACCGTCCACGCTTCTCGAATCACCTCTTGGTTGAGTCCCAGATTTTGCAGATACAAAAGGAATTTCATGTAGCAATTCAAGTAATCTTGCAACAAGCTTTTCAAAGGCTTCACCTTTTTTCTTACCCTTTTCCTGTTTATCCAGTGTCTGGATAAGTTCTTTTAGTTTTTGCCAGTGCATTTTCATTATTCCGTTTAATTTAGTAAATTTAGTAGATTATTAGGAAATTACAATTCACTTCCTAACTTCTTTACAGTATTGAGTTTTTAACATCCCTTGCTTGCTTTTATATATGACTTCAAATGTCCCAACGCAGAACCATCATCCATCACTTCTTTTGCGCGCTTGATAGCATCGTGTGGATCTGCACATATACCCAACAGATAATCAACCATTGCTGAATTAAGCAGAATCCTATCATATATATGTCCTTTCTCTCCAGATAACGCAGCAACTCCCGCATCTACATACGCTTCCGCACTTACGTTCTCTGGTCTCGGATTAATCTTATAATCAAAACCATATTCTGTAGGATCAATGTCTAATGCAAAATCTTCGCGTTTTCCCTCAATGTGTCGGAATCCCTGAGAATAGTTGACTGCCATTCTTTCTGGAGTAGACGGTTTTCCGAGACGTAGAGCATAATGACTCGTTCCTTCCTCACCTTTTATAGCAACTGCCGACTGAAATCCACGTTCATAAGCCATTTGAAGTAAAGGTTTTTCATATCCAATGTGGTAGTATCCTATCACCATATAATTATTCTTACGGGCTGACAAGAATTGTAGTGCTTTCTCTGTCGCAGCCCATGGTGGACGTTTCATGATATGCACTCGTAATTCACGAATGCCGTATGCCCCAAGTGAATACTCACGCTGACTGACATATCCAAACCCAACCGATTTGTCGGTGATGAGTTGTGCAGTCTGTTCAAGTGTTAGGGTAGTATTTGCACCAAGTGCTTTCAATAGAGTTTCTTCAGTAATGCCTTTCTTAGGCGGCATTTCATCCACACTATGAAGTAGTGAAGCTTCACCCAGAGCAGCTCTCACTGCTGCAACAAATAGGGTCGGACGGAAATAACGGGTTGCACCATCGTAAGGCTGTCCAAAGTGAGTCAGACTATCCACATCAATGGGTTTGACTTGTTCTGGATCATAATACGAATCAAGATATCCTCTCACTTCCTCGTAAGTTTCCCGATTCATACGTTGTCCAATAAGAGCAGCAGCCCTTAGAGCAGGTTTAACTTTGTCAGATAGGATCGCTTCACACATCTGACGCGTTTCAATATAACTAAGGTGCTTTGCCTGTAATATCTTTTCTAATGCGGTTACAACGGTTGCTTCGGTTGGGTTATCAGGTATATAGACAATTTCTGGGTTAATGAGATATTGTATTTCTTTCGGCAGATTGTTTATCAGAGTGGATTGGTATTTCTTAAATGCAGCTGTTTCTGCGGAAGACCACTGTGTTGCTTCTGGGAAATACTTTCTGAGTGTCATTGCAACGAAAAATGCTCCCATCTGTGGTTCTGAAACCATCTCGTCGTATTCCAATTTTCCATTCAATGAATTCAAAACAGTTTCAATGATGGCATCTGGCTGCGGTCCATCTGAAGATTTCTTACCTAAAGGTCGTGTTTGATGAGGTCCGGTACAGACTCTTGCCTGTGCTTCAAGCATGTCGTTATTCGGACCGGGGAACTGGGGAGTGTACATATTTTTCTCTTCCTTCGTATCTGATTAGTCTACTATAACATATTCAAGTTATATTATCAATCGTTCTGAACATAATAATCCAGTTTCATTCGATTATTGATAATGACAATTATTGAAAAGGTTACCAATCTCATTTTACTCACCAAAATTGTTATATTTGAGATTTCAAACCTATCTATCTAATCTTAACCACCTCTCAAAAAGTTTTAGAGTCATTTCTGACTAAATTTGTCATAAATAAGCCGAAAATCCAGTTGTGATAAAGGTTTGTAGACAAATACTAAAATTAGTAATATTAGAGTTGACTCTAAAAACTCTAAAGTATGACAATTAAAACCAGTCAATTGTCGCGAACAGATTGGAAAAAGGTATCTTAAACGTGCTTATAAGTACTGAAGGAAAAATGTTAGTAAAACGGACTTAACCCTCTACTAAATCTCAATTTTTCATACAGAAAATCTACAGTTGGCTACTCCTACATATATCTTGACAACTTGCAACATAATAGATATAATTGAAATCGCTGAAGTAATACATCCTGTACGTTTATTCCCATTACAATGCTATTGACAATCTCCACAACCTATTCTCCCGCAACAGATCTTGGATTTCTATTACATAAGCATCCCGACAGACTGCAAACTTTTAAGCTCCCATTCGGGCAAGCACATGTTTTTTATCCTGATGCAAGTCCTGAGAAATGCACAGTCGCATTACTGCTTGATATTGATTCTGTTGGACTTGTACGTAGATACCGAGGACAGAGAAGTGAGAGTTTTTCCTTAGCAGAATATGTCAATGATCGTCCTTATGTTGCATCCTCATTTATGAGTGTTGCGATTGCAAGGGTTTTTGGGAGTGCGTTAGCAGGAAAATGTAAGGAACGTCCTAAACTCATAGACACACCCCTACCATTAACAGCAAAATTGTCTACTTTGCCGTGTAGGGGTGGTGAACATTTTCTACGACATCTCTTTGAACCTCTCGGATATACTGTTCATTCAGAACAACACGTTTTAGATTCTCAGTTTGCTGATTGGGGTAAAAGTCGTTATTTTTCAGTTGCTCTTGAGGGTACTTGTCGATTAAGTGATCTATTGACACATCTTTATGTATTAATACCTGTACTTGACGATGAAAAACACTATTGGGTTGACGAAGCGGAGATTGAGAAACTATTAAAGCATGGTGAAGATTGGCTTATTGACCATCCTGAACAAGAAACTATTGTCAATCGTTATCTAAAACATCAACGTAGACTTACACGGCAAGCATTATCTCAATTATCAGATACAGGTATTGAAATAGATGAAGATAAGCAAAATGAAGAAGAACTCCAGATTGAAGAACGCATAGGTTTTCATGAAATTCGCTTGACAAAGACTATTGAAGTGATCGAACAATCTGGGGCTAAACGTGTTCTTGATTTAGGTTGCGGTGAGGGAAAGTTGTTACGGAAACTGTTGGCAGAGAAACAGTTTGAAGAGATTGTAGGTATGGATGTTTCCCATCATAATCTAATAAGAGTGAAACAACGACTACATTACGATAGATTGCCTGAGAAGCAGAAAGACCGTCTGACACTATTTCAAGGATCGCTCTGTTATCGAGACAAGCGTTTAGAAGGATATGATGCAGCTGCTGTTATAGAGGTAATTGAACATTTGGATTCTTCCCGTCTTTCTGCTTTTGAACGCGTTTTGTTTGAGTATGCTTGTCCCGAATTGATTGTGCTCACAACACCGAATATAGAATACAATATTAAGTTTGAGAATCTTCCAACAGGTCGTTTTCGGCACAAAGACCACCGTTTTGAATGGACTCGCGAAGAATTTGAAACTTGGTCGAAGGATGTATCCAAGCGGTTTGGGTATAAAGTAACGTTTCATCCAATAGGTGAAACAGATGATGTGGTTGGGTCTCCAACACAGATGGCTGTGTTTATTAGAGAAAGTTCAGAATGAGATAACTGTTGTGTATGGTCCGATAGATTATTCAAACATTTTTACTGTAATACGGTTCATAAAATAATGGTAATAAAAATACCAGATCCATCACTTGTAATCCTTATTGGTGCTTCAGGTTCTGGAAAGTCTACGTTTGCTAAGAAACATTTTAAACCAACAGAAATCCTCTCATCTGATTTCTGTCGTGGTATCGTTTCAGATGATGAAAATGACCAGTCAGTAACAACTGAAGCATTTGAGGTGCTTCATTTCATTGCAGCGAAACGGCTTGCAGCAGGTAAATTGACGGTGATAGATGCTACAAACGTTCAACCGGATGCACGTAAACCCTTACTTGCATTGGCACGCGAATACCATTATTTGACAGTTGCAATTGTACTGAATATTCCAGCAAAGATCTGCCAAGAGAGAAATACAGAACGTCCTGATCGTGACTTTGGACGACATGTAGTTCGTAATCAGACAAGTCAACTTCGAAGGTCAATACGTTCATTAAAGCGAGAAGGTTTTCGGAACTTCTTATATGTATTTTCTTCACCTGAGGAAGTTGATACTGCACAAGTTGAAAGGCAACCGTTATGGACTAATCGCAAGGATGAATCAGGTCCATTTGATATAATTGGGGATATCCATGGCTGCTATGACGAGTTGGTTGAGTTACTGATAAAACTCGGTTATGAGGTTTCTACAAACGGTGATAAACAACCTGTTGTCAATGCTCCGCAAGATAGAAAAGTTATATTCTTAGGTGATTATGTTGACCGTGGTCCAAAGGTCGTAGAAGTATTGCGATTGGTCATGGAGATGCAAAAATGTGGTATAGCGCATTGTGTTCCCGGGAATCATGATGTCAAACTTGCCCGTGCATTAAGAGGGAAAAATGTAACCAAAACGCACGGTTTGGCAGAATCGCTTATGCAGTTGGAAAATGAATCTGATGAATTTAAATCACAAATTGTTGAATTCATTGAGGGATTAATCAGTCATTATGAATTTGACAATGGTAAGCTTGTGGTTGCACATGCAGGAATGAAAAAGGATTTACAGGGTCGGGCATCTGGTCGGGTGCGTGAATTTGCATTGTATGGAGAAACAACAGGTGAAACGGATGAATTTGGCTTACCGATACGTCTGAATTGGGCTGAAGAATATCGTGGTACTGCCAATGTTGTTTATGGACATACACCTGTGTTAGAACCACAATGGTTCAATCGCACAATCAATATAGATACAGGTTGCGTCTTTGGTGGACAACTTACTGCGTTGAGATACCCTGAAAAGGAACTTGTTTCAGTATCTGCAGAACGGGTCTATTATGAACCTGCCAAACCATTACAAGATGATGCAAGTAAAAAGACTAACATTGATAACCAACCAGATGAGGGAATACTTGACATTAACGATGTTATTGGAAGGAGAGTTATCAGCACACGATTGAATCACAATGTAACAATCCGTGAAGATAATACTATCAATGCACTTGAAGTAATGAGTCGTTTTGCTGTAGACCCAAAATGGCTAATTTATCTGCCTCCAACTATGTCACCGACTGCCACGACGACAATAGATGATCTGCTTGAACATCCTGCACAAGGCTTTGCCTATTACCGGAATCACGGAGTTTCTAAAGTTGTCTGGCAGGAGAAACATATGGGTTCGCGTGCTATTGTTATCGTATGTAAAACACCTGAATCTGCACGAAAACGGTTTGGTGTGTCTGTTGAGACACTTGGGGCATGTTATACACGAACAGGAAGACCATTTTTTAGCGATAGAACAATGGAAAATGAGTTACTTACCCAAGTCAAACAAGCAGTTGATAAGATAGACTATTGGGAGAAATTAGATACGGATTGGATCTGTCTTGATTGTGAGTTGATGCCCTGGTCTGTTAAAGCACAAGAGTTATTACAGCACCAATACGCGCCTGTTGGCATATCAGCAGACGCTGCAATTAGAGATGTAATTTCATCGCTTGAATCTGCTAATAAACGTGGTGTTCAGACAGATGATCTTTTGTCTGGATATAGTGAAAGAGAGAAAGCTGTTAAAGAATATATCTCAATATATCAACAGTATTGTTGGAATGTGAATTCTATCTCTGATATCAAATTGGCACCATTCCATCTATTGGCGACTGAAGGAAAAGTATATTTCGACAAAAACCATCAGTGGCACATAGAGATGCTTACAGATCTATGTAATAGTTGTGATGATAACATCTTATATGCAACTTCCTGCGGTATTGTTGATCTATCCAACTCAGAGAGTGAAACTACAGCAATAGATCAATGGATAAAACTCACAACACAGGGAGGTGAAGGTATTGTAATTAAACCGTTGGATTTTATCGTTAAAGGTAATCGTGGTATAATTCAACCAGCAGTCAAGTGTCGTGGTAGAGAATATCTTCGTATAATATACGGTCCAGAATATACATTACCACACAATTTGGAAAGATTACGTTCCCGCGGTTTATCCTTAAAACGTTCTCTTGCTATACGAGAATTTGCCTTGGGTGTAGAGGCACTTGAAAGGTTCGTACATCGCGAACCATTATCCAAGGTTCATGAATGTGTTTTCGGTGTTTTGGCTCTTGAGAGTGAAGCTGTGGATCCAAGACTATAATTCGTATCCATTTATTGTTATTATTGTGTCAGCCTAATTATTGAACAATAAGAACTTTATTTTCCACTAATACACCACATAATAACAGCCATTAAATGAGAAAAAATGTTGACATATTGTAATAAAGAGATAAAGATACTAAATAGAAGATTCTATTGTAATATATTATTGTTATGTTGTATGTTGATCATCATTGGTTGTGGAGATTCTACATCTGTAACCGATGGATCTGAAACGGACAATGAGGTAATCCTTCGTGACTATAAACTTTCAGGTGATGAAACTTGGGATTTTGAAAAAACTTATATTGTCCACGGGACATTGGAAATTCCAACCGAAGTAGTGCTCGAAATACCACCCGGAACAGTGGTTAAATTTGGGAACAATGCACAGGTTAGGGTCCGCGGAAAACTGAAAATAGGCACACCGTTGTTCCAAGAAGTATTAGATGAATTAGTGCTCCTTACCTCAATTAACGATAATCCAGAACCTGGAGTTTGGAATGGTATACTGTTTGACTTCACGCATGGTGCAGATAGTTTCTTGAGGGGTGTAGTCATTGAATTCGCGAAGATTGGACTTGACATCAAGACAACTTCTCCATCTATCATAGATTGTACTTTACGACATAATGATACCGCAATTGCATTAGATGGAAGCGACTCCATAATTCAACATAATGCAATAATTGACAATAATATTGGTATTAGAACCATTGAACGACAAAATAGACCACAAATTGAAAGAAATAATATAACAAACAACGATACAGGTATTTTTTGTGAAAATGTACAAACAATTATTCAGGAGAATAATTTAGAAAAAAATAATACTTCTGTATGGTTAAATGTGAAATTCAATTTTGGAGCACCTAACAATTGGTGGGGATCAGTCCTTAATGAAGACATAGACAAAGCCATCATAGATTCTAATGATACAAACATAATAACAAAAACTATTGGAACGGTATTATACGAACCAATATCCAACATACGTTTTGATGAAGCTGGACCTCGGGAGTAATTGCTTATGTTGACGGTGCTAAATATTTCACAAAATCATTATATTCGTGGTGGGTGTGATAGATATTTTTTCACAATGGGTGAACTCCTGCAAAAGCACGATCACAATGTTATTCCTTTCACTGCAGCGAGTCCGAAAAATGAACCCACAGAATGGGAACAGTATTTCCCACATGGTGCGGATTTTGAAAACCCTGGACCTATTGACTTGGTACGATTTGTATATTCACGAGATGCTAATACCTCAATTCAAAGGTTATTAAGAAAAACTGATGTCGACATTGCACACTTTCATGTCTACCATGGAAAGTTAACTGCTTCAATATTAGGTTCACTAAAAAAAGCAGGTATACCACTAATTCAGACATTACATGATTACAAATTAACTTGTCCTATTGCCACCCATCTGTCCGGGGACAACATCTGTGAGGCGTGTGAAGGGAAGAAATTTTTACGTGCAATTCCGAAACGGTGTAATAGACGGTCTCTTGCCCGAACTGTATTGAGTGTTTCTGAGTCTTATGTTTCCCGTTTCCTCGGTTCGGTTGATAAGTTTGACCACTTTATCTCTGTATCGCATTTTCTTCGAAAAAAGATGATTCAATTTGATATACCTGAAGATAAAATATCTACAGTACATAATTTCGTTGATGTATCCAATTTTACCCCCAATTATTCAGAAGGAGATTATGTATTATATTTCGGTAGGGTTGATCAGAGCAAAGGAATTTTCACACTTTTAGAAGCGGCTGCCCCGCTTACACAATTTCCACTGTATATTGCTGGGGAAGGCGAAGCACTAACTGAAGTGAAACGTTTTATAGAGCAAAAAGGATGTAATCATATTCATCTATTAGGATTTAAACAAGGAGACGAACTTCAAGAATTGATACTTAACAGTACATGTACAGTTTTGCCCTCTGAATGGTATGAAAATTGTCCAATGTCTATATTAGAATCTTTTGCTTATGGTAAACCAGTAATTGGTGCGGATATAGGTGGAATTCCAGAATTAATCAATCATGGGGTTGATGGGTTCCTTGTTCCGTCAGGAGATGTGGAACAATTACGTGACCGTTTACAATGGATGTGTGATAATAAGACACAAGCAATAGAAATGGGCAAAACCGCTCGGGAAAAAATGGAAAATGAATTCAATGCTGACATTCATTATGAAAAGATTATGAATGTATATCGGAAGTTTGTATGATTACCAGAACATATACCGATCAGTAACCTTTGCTGTTATGCCGGTTTTTGATGTCTTTGATTTCAACGATATTTGACATGATTCATTGGGTATGGTATCCTTTCAAAGTTGGATGATTAACCAAACCAGTGCAACATATAGGTATTTTGATCTACCCAGAAGTATTATAAGGAGATACGGAGCATAATGTCTTTTGAAAAGTCTTTGGTGGAATGTTTTGCAGAAAAACCGCCCTCAGTATATTTTGATGAATCTAATTCAGATAAGACAGGAGTACGACACGATTATGGTAACCTCTATGATTGGTTGTTCTCCTCGCTTCTTTTTCAAAATGATATGCAACCAATTCGCGTTTTGGAAATAGGAGTCACTATGTTTGGCGAGGGTAGTGGACACGCATTTACCAAGATGCCTTTTGTAGAGAAATTTGTAGGATTAGATGTAAATCCAATTGAAAAGGATTTTGGTGAGAAAGGTGTTTTTCTAAAAGTTGATGCCTACTCGGATGAAGGTTTACAATCTGCTGCAGAATATGCACCTTATCATCTTTTAATTGACGACGCTGAACATATACATCCACAACAAGTAGCATTTTTCAAAATGTATACGCAGCTGTGTGCTACACCGGGGGTTATGGTTTGTGAAGATGTACCAAAAATTGTGATACCAAAACGACTCAAAGCAATTAAAGATCCGACCATTATGCAGGTTCGTGTTCCTGGTTCTCTTATTGCATCAAAGGGCAAGTTGGATAACAATATTTTGTTAAAGACCAAGATGATAAGCAATAATCAATGATAGATATAAATGTAATCTAACTCATAAGTAACTCCATCATTTCCTTAGATTTATAGATTTAGATATTGATGAATACACAACAGACATTTTTTCTCACTTGGACTATTGACCTTCAAGGAAATAGATGCGAACATTAATTGTATTAGTTCTTACCCTTTGTTTAATTCAATATACATGGAGTGATATACAATTTGAAGATGTCGCACATCAAGCAGGTATTACTCGGATTGGTGAAAGTTGGGGAAACGCATGGGGAGATTTTGATGGAGATGGATATCTTGATTTATGGGCAACCAATCACAAACATAAACCGAGTCTGTATAGGAATAACAAAGATGGAACGTTTACTGATATAATAGACGAAGTGTGGGAAGCAAATCCTTATATTGATGCACAAGGGAGAGAATGGTTGACAGATACTCATGGTTCGGCATGGGCAGATTTTGATAATGATGGTGACCAAGATTTGATTGTTTTATCTGGAGGGGGTGGCGGAACAAACTCTATAGATACGAGGAACCATAATCGCTTTTTTGTTAATGAAAATGGAATACTCATAGAGCGCGCATTAGATTATGGATTAGCTCTGCCGTTATTGAGGGGTAGAACTCCATTATGGTTCGATTGGGACAATGATGGACTGTTAGATGTTCTTTTCACAGGTCAAACCAGACCAGATAGACATGGAAACCTTGTGACTTCTTCCCTATTTCAACAAACACCAACTGGTTTTCAGATTGTGAATTCTGAAGCAGGATTCTTTATTGATAAAGGGAGTGAACTTGCACAACTGACAGACATGACAGGTGATGGAAATTTAGACCTTTTTGTGGATGGAAATCCATATCCAGCGAAAATCTATGATGTTTCTTCCACTCACTTTATAGATTTAACTGCGTCATTAAGAGTCCCGAAGCTTGTCTATGATGTGCGGGATTCAGTGTTTGCTGATTTCAATGGTGACCTAATGCCTGACGCGTTTCTGGCAAGGGCAGTATATAGACCTTTCATAGACACATTACAGGCATGTACAGAGAATCATGTTGAGTCAACTCAACTTGATGAGACCGGTCCCTGCAATATCACATTTCAACTTAGACTCAATAAAGGTGAAACTGGAATTAGTTTCAAGACAGATGGTAATGTAACGTTTGAAATCCATTCAGTATGGATGACAAGACAACACCATGTAAAAATCGGAAAACTCGGTCTGAATCTTTCACAATTCAATGGAGAATTCTACCCAAACGGTCCAGTGCGTAATGTCGCTTCATTTATCTTTACATTGTCACCAGATGATCCAAAAGTAATTGGTCTAAAACCGCGCGTAAAAAACGAATTATGGGGTGTGTATATCGGTTATGATCCAGAATCAGAACGCTGGAACTTTATATACCATACAGATCCACCTATTGATACAAATTGGACAGTATTCGAAGGAATTGTGCACTCAGATAATCCAATAGTTGATATAGAGCAAACTAACTTTCTATATGAAGGAAATAACTATAACCCACCCTCCGTTCTTATGCTAAGCCAACAAGACGGCTTTCAACCGGGATTTAGATTTGCTGAATCGATTAATGGGGAATCTGTGGTTGCGGGTGATTTTGATAATGACATGGATGTTGACCTTTATATTGTCTGTGCACAAAGTTCAGGAAACCTCCCGAATCGACTATATGTAAACGATGGAAGGGGAAATATAACTGAACAATCTGGTGCTGGTGGTGCGGAAGGAAGTGACAAGGGAAGAGGACAAAGTGTAACAATGGCTGACTATGATCGAGATGGGTATCTTGATCTTTTTGTTACAAATGGACAAGGAGCCTATCCGCTAAACAATGGACCTGATCAGCTTTTTCGGAACACAACAGCAAATGGTAACAACTGGCTGCAGATTGATTTGGAAGGAACTCACTCAAACCGCGATGGGATAGGCGCGCGTTTGTATGCAACTACACCAGATGGTAAATCGCAGTTGCGAGAAAATAGTGGAGGCATTCATTGGTGTCAACAGGACCAGAAGCGAATCCATTTTGGACTTGCACAGAATGAGAAAGTAAGTAAGTTGGAAATATATTGGCCAAGTGGGATCTTACAGACTATAAATGATGTTGATGTAAATCAAGTATTGCACGTTGTTGAAGAAGGTATTCAAATAAAAATACCAGGCGATGTAAATAGGGATAGAAAAGTAGATATTTTGGATCTACTTGTTATCATCGTCCATTTTGGAGAAGTTCCTCCCACAAATCCCAACGCTGATGTGAACAAAGATGGTGTTGTGGATATTCAAGATCTTGTTTCGGTTATTGAAATAATAGAAGGTGGAAGCGATGCAGCTGCACCACAGCAGCAATTTCTTACGAGTACAACTACAAATAATTTAGTTGCGGAATTATCATCACTTTCCGATAAACAAATTGCACTTTTCCACACCTTTTACGAAAAAATCGAAGATTTATCTGGTAGTTCTACACATATAAACTATGTAAAGATGTTCTTTAAGGATCTTTTGATGCCCAACAATGTTCCTATAATAACGAAACTATACGCAAATTATCCTAATCCATTTAATCCTGAGACATGGATACCTTATCAACTTGCTGAGGATTCACAAGTTACTATAAGGATATATAATCCCGCGGGACAGATTGTGCGGACACTATTCTCAGAACATCAAACGAAAGGCTTTTATATAGGTCGGCGGAATGCAGCATATTGGGATGGTAAAAACGAGCTTGGAGAAGCTGCGTCAAGTGGTCTATACTTTTATGAGTTAGCCACATCTAACAAAACATATACAAAACGACTCGTAATACTAAAGTAAAAGGCAAATAATATGAAAAATACCTCATTGGTCACTGGAGGGGCAGGATTTATGGGTGCCCACGTAGTCAATGAATTACTACGGGAAGGTGACCATAATGTAGTTGTCCTTGATGATTTGAGTGGTGGGTTTCGTGATAACGTCAACCCAAACGCTATATTCGTTGAGGGCAGCATTCTGGATGTAGAACTAATAAACAAACTCTGTGAAAAATATAATTTTACCTATATATATCATCTCGCAGCGTATGCAGCAGAGGGTTTGAGCCATTTTATTAAACGGTTCAACTATCAAAACAACCTTATAGGAAGTGTAAATCTAATCAACGCTGCAGTGAATTATAATGTAAAACGTTTTGTTTTCACATCATCCATTGCAGTTTATGGTGAAAACCAACTTCCGATGCACGAAGAACTCACACCGATGCCAGAAGATCCCTACGGTATTGCAAAATATGCAGTAGAACAAGAACTTATCGTAACAAAACGGCTTTTTGACTTGGATTATACCATTTTCAGACCCCATAATGTATATGGTGAACTTCAAAATATAAGTGATAGATATCGTAATGTAATTGGTATTTTCATGAACAAAATCATGCAGGGAGAATCTTTGGTAATATTTGGTGATGGTGAACAGACTCGTGCATTTACACATATTGCGGATGTTGCACCACATATTGCGCAATCTGTAAACATATCCGAAGCCTCGTGTGAGATATTCAATCTTGGTACGGAGAAACATGTTTCTGTCAATAAATTGGCTGATATGGTGATGACTGCTATGGAAAGGGAAGTATCTGTGGAACATTTTCGAGCCAGAGATGAAGTCAAACACGCATATTGTTCACATGATAAATTTCAACGTGTTTTCGGCACAACATCTAAGATAGGGTTGGCTGAAGGATTACATCGCATGGGAACATGGGCAAAAACTGTTGGACCTCGTCCGGCAACTGAATTTGATGAGATAGAAATTAGCCAAAACTTACCTGATGCATGGAAAAAATAAGTGGTATATGTACAGAATGGTTCCATTTTGCTGTAAGTAATTCATTATGGACCAATTTCGTAATTTTATAGTGAAATTTTGGAAGTCTCCAACACGTTGGGTAATGGTGATTACCTTTGCTGGAATGGGATTAAGTTTACTTTTCCACGCGGTGTTAATTCCAAGATATCTTGGGTTAAGTGAAACTGCAGATGCATTAATTGCATCTCTAAAAGTCGTCCTGTTATTTGACATTGTAATCAGAGAAGGTGCGAAATTTAGTCTTGTGCCTCTATTTATAAATGAAGCGAGACAGAAAAACAGTGAGGATTTCAATTTAGTAACAAACGGAATCTTGAATTTTTCGATCATTGTAGGTTTGTTATGTATGCTTCTTATTGAGGTATGTGCGGATTGGATTGCATACGTCTTATTACTCTTATTACCAAATAGTTCAATTGTCACACGTTCTGAAATGATTATGTTTTTGCGGTTGACTGCACCTCTAATTGTATTCGGATCAGCAAGTACAATACTCGGTGCGGTTTTAAATAGTCAAAAGCATTTCAAAACAGTCGCTTTACGGAATGCACTTCCACCAGGAATTGCTTCTCTTGCTTTTCTACTTCTATTAGGTACGGAACAATTGGCACACTATGTTGCCATTGCCTACACATGTGGATTTTTGACATACTTTGTCTGGTTGTTTATTGGAGTAAAACGGACAGGTCATCGGTATATGTTGACGTGGATATCGTCTGATGTGCTCCATTCACTGAAAAATACTATTTCATTGCCGACCATGGGTTTTGCAATACGACAGATAACTGCACGTCTGTTAGTAGAAGTATTTTTAGTCGGGAAACTCGGAAAAGGTGCTATTACACTTTACAACAGTGCTTTCCGTATTTTTTCTGCGATTCAGACTCTTATTGGTATTAGTGTTGCTACTACTGGTTTGCCCAATATGACCGAGGAAATCACAGAAGAGAATAAGCAACAATTTAGACATACTCTCATGGGAAACATCCGGACTGTGCTCTTTATTGCAACACCTATTTCTCTGAGTCTTATATTCGGATCATCATTAATAGCCCAATTCCTTTTTGGTGATAATAAGTTCTCTGAACAATCTATTCAACAGATTTCACAACTCCTATTTTGTCTTAGTTTTGCTACGGTCTTTTTCTGTTTGATTCCAGTTCTAAATGCAGGATTATATGCACAAAGAGCATTCGGATATGTATTTAGAAATATGGTTACAATGGCTGTGCTAAACTTTATAATTGCGTTAGGGTTAGTCAGTGTTTGGGGATTGATGGGTATAGCGATAGCAGTTTCACTCACTGCCGTAATTGCTGTAGTAAATCTAACATATTTATTACAAAAAACAGGTGTTTCGTTATTTAAGTGATGTCAATAAAAAAGGTTAGTGATTACCATTATTTGATTGTAGGTGGTACAACTAAAGCTGCCACAACATCACTATATACATATCTTACTGATCATCCATCAATATGTGGTGCTACATATAAGGAAACACGCTTCTTTCTTGATACGGAATACCCATTACCATCAAAATATCGTTTCAAAGGAGATGTAACTGAATACAACGAATTATTTACACACTGTCATGATGAGCAAATACGACTTGACACTACACCAGACTATTTATATTGTTCATCCGCACTTGAGAGAATTGCAGAGTACCTCCCAAATGTAAAACTAATTTTCAGTCTGCGTGAGCCGATTTCACGTTTGATTTCATGGTACCGTTTCGCAAGGCAGATTGGCAAGTTGCCACAATCAATGGATTTCGACCAATATGTTGATCAACTTTTCAACTACAAAGATATTGAAAAGGAACTGCCTTCTCAGAACGGAAATTCACAAGGTGATTTATCAGAAAGTGTTGATATAAACCCAGCAGACAAAACAAAGACAATTCAAGAGGGTCCTACATCTGAACAACATTGGTTAGCCCTTAAACAAGGTTGTTATGCCACCTATTTGAAAAAGTATATAGAACGTTTTGGCTACAACCGGATACATTCTCTTTTCTATGAAGACCTTGCTACTGAACCATTACATGTCTTACATGGAATATGTGATTTTGCTGTAATTGACAAAACTTTTTTCAACGACTATACATTCAAAGTCACAAATAGAACCGAATCGATGAGAAATACCGAGTTACACCAAAAATACAGAGCATTGAGATTTAAAGTACGCAAATGGACACACAATAAACCTTTTATTCATAACACTTTTCGATCAATGAGAAGGACAATTGAACCGTTATACCTTCGTATAAACACTCGTTCAGATGAAAAAATTACGGTTTCACAAGAGAATCAAAAACGTTTAATTGATTACTACAAGCAAGATGTATCCGATTTACAAGTCTTGATCGGTAAACAACCACCATGGCAACAGTATTTTACGGAGAACTCACATGAATAAAGTTGATCAATTCCGACAAATCACTCTTATGATTGTGGGTTCACAGAAATCCGGCACATCATCACTTTTGCGATACTTGGCACAGCATCCAGATATTTATGCACATCCGCAACCAGAGATGACTTATTTCCTTCAGAATCATGAATATGAAAAAGGATATAAATCAGCATCTAACAAATACTATTCCGATTGTCCTGTTGATAATCATCTAATTGCAAAAAACGTGATGGTCATGTGTTCACCAGAAAGAATACAACGTATATACGAGCATAATCCAGATATGCATTTGGTTGTCCTGATAAGAGAACCAGTTTCTCGTGCTTATTCTGCATATTGGTGGGCAAGACGAAGAGGATGGGAGAACATTAAAACCTTTGAGGATGCCCTCGCCGTTGAGGAAAAACGTCTAAATGATGATTGGTTTAAATGGAGACAGTGTGTCTATAAATTTAATAGTGTTTACTACCCTCATATACAAAATCTAATGGCACAATTTGGAGAGGATCAAGTACACTGTTTTTTGACAGATGAATTGAAAGACAATTCTGTTTCAATATGTCAAAGACTGTATAACCTAATCGGTGTTGACAATGATTTTGAACCGATAGTTGAACAGCAATTTAATCAAGCTGCGATGCCTCGATCTGAAAAAGTCGGGTACTTATTTACACAATTTCTTGCATCTCGGAATCCGATTAGACGTGCAATACGTCATCTTGTCCCAACTAAAACTGCCAATAAGCTTAAGAAAGTAATATACAACCTTAACGATAGATCTTTCAATCCTCCACCAATAAACCCTAAGACTCACAGAGAATTATCTGATTATTTTCAACCATTTAATGAAGAATTATCCACGTTATTGGACATAGATCTCTCTCATTGGCAATTTTCTGAATAACAAAATGCTATCTTCAAGTTAAATTGTAACTATGACTATTATCTATTTTCTCACAGGATACTTTGCTTTTGAAGAGTTCATACTGAAGTTATTACCTGTCAGTGATTCAGTGTATTCCTATTTGAGATTCTTAGGTGAAATGTTGATATATGCAGCATTCATTAAATTGGTATGTCACAAACTATACAAAGGAATTCCTTTCGTAAAAACTGCAATAGATTTACCGGTGATCGGTTTTTACATCGTAGTATTTCTTTCTATGGTGCTTAACCGTTCACCATTGGTTGGAAGTATATATAATATAAGACCTCTTGCACGATATATTATCCTATTTTATTTAATTGCAAATTCCCCTTTTTCTGAAAAACGTATTGCAACACTATTGAAAATCATCTTGGGAGTTGGAGTACTACAACTATTTGTAGGAGCAGTTCAATGGATTGGAGGTCGTACTGCATTCGATTTTTTCCTCCCACGTGCATCAACACTTGATGTTGGTGGATTTACAAAAGAATATAGATTACTGGAACTTGGACGAGAAATTGGAAGTATCTACGGCACATTAGGAGATACAGTGATATATGGTGTCTTCATGATCCTTATACTTGTCATTTTTCTATCTCGTATCAAGCGATTGGAATATCTAAATATATTAGGAGTGGTCATATTATTTATGTTCATAGCACGTTCATATTCGCGTGCTGCCACATTTTCTGCAATTCTTGCATGTTCTGCATGGTTTTTTTTTCAATTCGGTTGGAAAAAAACATTACGTTTAGCTATAGCGGTGGGATTAATCTTTAGTGTTATGTTAGTAATAGTGAATCCATTTGAATCGGAATATATTAACCCACGTAAATCAAAAGTTGGATTGGTTGGTAATCTTACAGGGGTATTTTCTGGTTCTTATGTCAGGATTGCTCAAAAACAGAGACTGGGTGCATTAATTGGGAATGTACCAACGGTTCTTGTTAACAAACCGATTTTAGGATATGGTGCTGACCAGAACACTACTATTGACAGATTGAATCAGAGTAAACGATCATTTCTATTTAAAATATTGAGCAAAAAAGGCTTCAAAGATGTATATTGGGTCGCTATTCTCTGTTTTTACGGATTGTTAGGATTAGGATTATTTAGTTTGATTTTTCTCCGCCTATTTTTAGCTGCTTTAGATATATATAAACGTTCAATAAGTAGATATTCTAAGGAAATTGCCTTAGCGATGCTATGTTTGGTAACGGTTACTGTATTTCTCTTATTCTTCAATAGAACATTGGAATTTCGAGGTTATGGGTTCTATTTTTGGACGTGTGCTGGTTTGATGTTTGCCAGTGATACTACTCTCCAAACGTATAGAAGGATTAGAATTACATTATGAGGCAAACAAACCAAGTAAAATCATTCAAATGGAAGTCATTTTCAACACTCCTTTTTTCATTATGTACTATTTTTATCGCATCTCTACTAACATTTGTAATCATCCGTGGGTGTGAAATGGTTGATAGAACTTCTGATTTATTCAGTATTGAAGTTAGAACACAAAAAGGGATACCTCTAAGGAAAGAACTTTACGGTTTTAACTCAAACATGATGAACGGTGAGTCCGGTTATCTGGATGAGGATTTTGTTGCACTCACAAAAGTTCTACGACCAAACACTTTGAGGTTTCCGGGAGGGACAGTAGGCAATTTCTATCATTGGAAAATATCTGGTTTTCTGGAAAATGAAATGACAACTACACTCAGTACTCAACTGAATAAACGTAATAAAGGAAATTTCGTTAAACTCAGAAAACGTCGTGAAGGGAAAATACACTTTGACGATTTCATGCAATTATGCAATGATTTAGATATTACACCTATTGTCGTTGTGAATCTCTGGACAGGGAGTCCAGAAGAGAGTGCCGATTGGGTGAGATATTCTAAAGAAAAGGGATATAATATAACCCATTGGGAACTTGGAAATGAATATTACCTTCCACATTATGCTAACAAATACCCAATTGCTAAAACCTATATGAAGACCGCAAAAGAACATGCAATGGCTATGAAAGCAGTTGATCCAAATATTAAGGTATCTGTATGTGCATCTCCTGTGGCTTTTCACAAAGAAGGATTCTTAATTAAAACAGCACAACGTAAATGGGATGAGGGGTTAGCAAAACCTACTGATTCAATATCTACCGATTGGTTTGATGCATTTTCTGTACATATCTATGCCTACAAAGCAATGAAAGATGTTGATATAGAGGAAATGCGGGGATACCTATTCGGATGGATACACTATGATATAGATATAGGAATGGAATATTATGAAAAACTGTTTCCAGATAAAGAGATGTGGGTTACAGAATGGAATATAGCAAATCCTGCGAACCGTGTTGCCAACACACAACTTCACGCAATGTATGTTGGTGACTTTTTTCTTAAATTACTAAGCATACCACAGATAACTCATGCAAACTTCCATGTGATTACTGGTCAAGGAAAGGGATTCCCTGTTTTTTCACCAATAGCACCAGTTTCAGATCGAACTTTTTGGAAATATGGTGGCGAACCTGAATCTGACTATGGTAATATCATACGTCGAACAGTATACTATTCATTTCAATTAATTGGGGAAGCGATGTCAAAATCAGACACACTTTTTTCAGTCACTAAGTCTAACACTCCATTTATTGAAGGACAGATGGATTTTAAAGGACAACAGTTGACAGGAGTCCAAACTCAAGTCATTGGGAATTCAAAATCAATTTATATACTGGTAAGTAATAGATCTTCAGAAGTATTGAATCCCAATTTATATCTTGATGGCAGGCGATTAAAGAAGAATATCACTTATCAGTATATTTCTAATGAAACGCTTAAAGCGACGAACGGTGGTAATGCAGCGATGGAAGGTTCCGGTGAAATTGAAGTGTTAATACAAGAATGGAAAGGTAAAGGAAGCGATATATCTATACCAAAAAATAGTTTCGGTGTAATTGAGGTTAGTAAGTGAATTCGGATAAAATGTTATTTGTTGTTGGCAACAGTCGTAGTGGAACAACAATGATGGGACGTATATTGGGAAACCATCCCGATGTATTTACCTTCGGTGAACTACATTTTTTTGGTCAACTATGGTCACCTGCAGCCGAATCGGAAATCAACCTTTCTGAAGCGGAAGATCTAGTGTCTAAATTGCTATGTTTACAACGTGAAGGATATCGCACACATGGTGATCCACACAGTTTTATTGAAGAAGCGCGGTCATTTTGTAAAGTATTTTCAAATCACCGAATTTCTCCAGTAGAAATATTTAGCAAATTTCTATTACATGAAGCAAACCTTAATGGTAAAAGTATACCTTGTGATCAGACACCGCGCAATATCTTCTACATTAATGAAATCCTGAAATCATATCCTGAGTGTAGAATAATTAACATGATACGTGACCCGCGTGATGTACTCTTATCCCAAAAACAGAAGTGGAAGCGACGTTTTCTCGGTGGTAGCGATATGCCAATCAAAGAATCGTTCCGGGACTGGATTAATTACCATCCCATTACAATTAGTAAAATATGGAATACTGCTATTAGTGCTGGTGATAAGTATCTGTGTAATGAACGTATGATCTCAATTTACTTTGAGGACCTTTTAGTTAAACCTGAGGTCACAGTCTCGCATATCTGTGAATTTATAGGTATCGATTACACTTCGAAAATGTTAGAGGTACCACAAGTAGGATCCTCTGTAAATACTGATCGTCCCAAACAGATGGGAATAAACCCTAAACGCGCAGGAAAATGGAATAAAAACAGGTTGAAAGAGAGTCAACTTAATTCCGCAGAACTATATTTCTGTCAGAAAATAAATGACAAATTGATGAAAAAGCATAATTACAATCCAATTTCATTTTTTCCTAATCTGTTGTTATTTTTGCTTTATATCTTTTCATTTCCAGTAAAGTTAATATTGGCATTTCTATCTAATTTGGATAGAATCAAGAATATCCGTGAGACATTAAGACGACGTTTACAATTCCTGATATAGAAAAACGATAAGAATGATTGCACAACTAAGCGCAAATTATATAAAAACCCGTCCCTCAAAAACTCTTACACGTCTTGTAAGTTATACATTCTTTGAAGGACGTCCATTAACAACAAAAGGAAGATGGTTTAATCCAGTCGTCTTTTCGATCCTGAAAAGCATCTCTACAAGTAATAGACGCTTCTTTCCAATCCAAAAACCTATTTTCATACTCGGTACAGGACGAAGTGGAACAACCATCCTTGGAATAGTGCTTTCTATGCATAAGGATGTTGGCTATCTCAACGAACCGAAAGCAATTTGGCATGTAATACATCCAGACGAAGACATCATTGGAAGCTACAGCAGTGGTAATGCGAAATATAGATTATATGCAAAGGATATGACAGAAGAGATGCGTCAACGTGCTCTACAAATGTTTGGTGCTTTTTTGTCTGCAACGGGTACCAAACGTATCGTTGATAAATACCCAGAGCTTATATTTAGGGTAGATTATGTGCGTGCATTATTCCCTGATGCTCGTTTTATCTTTCTCGTTCGAAATGGTTGGGACACCTGCACCTCTATAGCTAATTGGTCGGATCGAAACGGTATACAATTAAAAGGAGAAACACATGATTGGTGGGGAGTTAATAGTAGGAAGTGGAACCTATTAGTTAATCAACTGGTTTCCACAGATAATGACTTGACCGACATCGTTGAGGATATTAAAAACACAAATTGTCATATAGACAGAGCTATTGTTGAATGGGTGGTGACAATGCGAGAGGGATTAAGTTTAATCGAGACTAAATCTGAATATATACATACTGTCCGTTTTGAAGAATTGACATCTGAACCAAAAGAAATCCTTTCTTCATTATGTAACTTCTGCGAATTACCTATGGACAAGACCTTTTTCGAATATGCCAGACACACGCTACATTCAGTCCCACCAAGAGAACATTTTGATATGCATCCAAAATTAGCACCATTTTTCTATGATACTATGACAAGATTAGGGTATAATACTTAGACAATCTGTAGTTCAATGAGTATAGGTTTCATATACAGATTGCCCAATAAAATAGGAAACATCCCAAATTGAAAACAGATACTTTATCCCAAACCCGTTCAGTTACTCGACGGGATTTTCTCTCAACCAGTTTGAAAGCTGGTGCTGCTATATTCACAACAGCACTTATACCCAATCTACAGGCGGACACCGAAGGAGAGTACAATGTGTTGTTTATCATGGTTGATGATTTACGACCAATGTTGGGATGTTATGGACATACAGAAATGCATACTCCCAACATAGACAGACTGGCAGAAAGAGGCACGCTCTTCAACCAGGCATACTGCCAATTTCCAATATGTAATCCTTCACGTGCATCTATATTAACTGGATTGCGTCCAGAGACAAATGGTGTAAAGGATAATATGACTCATTTTCGATCCGTGGTGCCTGATGTGGTAACATTACCTCAGTATTTTAAATCTCATGGATATTATACACGTTCCTTAGGAAAAATAGCACATGGCATTTATACTGATAGAACATCTTGGAGTGTGCCGAGTTGGACACCAGGACCAGTTGCATATCCCAGCACACAATCTTGGCAATCACTTGATGTTTCAGACAATGAATTACGTGATGGTGAAGTAGCAAGTAACACAATTGATTTATTAAATCATATTCAAAATGATCCTTTTTTTCTTGCTGTTGGATTTTACAAACCACATCTACCTTTCAACGCACCAAAAAAGTATTTTGAACTTTATGACAATGAATTTACTGAAAATGTTCCAGATATGATTATAACCCCTTATAATGAAGGAAGATTTTTTTCAGATATTCCTACCGAAGGTGGTCCGCTTACAGAAGAAAAAACAATAGAGTTGATCCGGGCGTATGCAGCATCAACAAGTTTCATTGATGCCCAAGTTGGACGCATCTTAGATAAAATAGATACACTAAGTCTAACAGAGAAAACAGTAATTCTTTTAGTTGGTGACCACGGTTTTCATCTGGGTGAGAATGGAAAATTTGCCAAGAGAACTATATTTGAAACTTCCCTCCGGTCACCTTTGATTATCAGTTTCCCAGGACAGTCTCCACGTGATGTAAAAACAAATGCATTGGTTGAGTTAGTTGACATTTATCCGACATTGTGTGATCTGTGTCAATTATCTATTCCATCGGGACTCGAAGGTATTAGTATGTTTCCTGTCATGGAGGAACCAGACCGTCCATGGAAAACAGCTGCATTTAGTGAAGTTGACATTGCCAATGCTTACTCAATTCGAACTAACAAATATCGATATTCCGAGAACAGTGAAACTGTCGAACTTTACGATATTATTACTGATCCAGATGGAACAATGAATATTGCTGATCTCCCAGAAAATGCGGAACTTGTAGCACAACTACATAAACGACTTCAAGATGGTTGGCAAGCAGCGTTACCTACTAACCTGAATGTAAATAATATACCAACTTATCACCCATCGGATGTAAACAATGATGGTACCGTTGATGTTGATGATCTCCTTATAGTTGCAAATAGTTTTGAAGCTGATACTCTTGAATATCCGAAAGTTGATATAAATAAGGATGGTATAGTAGATATTATTGATTTTCTATACGTTGCTGCACATTTAGGTGAATCAAGTGAAACTGCTTCACCAAAATCCATTCCTCTACCTTTTAAATATGTTGATAGGATTGAACAATTACTAAATGAAGTGCGTTTGGTAGATGACGGTTCTAACTTATTTAAACAAGGAATATATAACTTAGATATGTTATTAGATTCATCAATTCCAACAAAAACTGCTCTGCTACCTAACTTTCCAAACCCCTTTAATCCTGAAACATGGATACCTTACGTTTTGAATGAAAATACAGATGTTAATATCCATATCTATAATCAGAAAGGTGAAACAATTCGGAATCTATCACTCGGTTTTCAATCAGCAGGTGTTTATCGCAGTCATTCTCAAGCAGCATATTGGGATGGTCTTAACTCCTTTGGTGAACCTGTTTCAAGTGGAGTTTATTTCTACACACTCAGAACTGGTCAGACACGGAAAACTCGCAAAATGGTATTATCAAAATAGGAGTTCACATGAAAAGTTATAAACAACATAATGAACCTACAAGATCAATTACACGAAGAGATTTCCTTTCAACGGGATTGAAAGTTGGTGCTGCAGCATTGACGACAAGTCTAATTCCTAAAAAACAAGTATCCGCTGAAGAACCGTATAATGTACTATTCATTGCTGTTGATGACTTACGACCAATGTTGGGTTGTTATGGTCACACAGAAATGCATACACCTAATATAGATAGAATCGCAGAACGTGGCACACTCTTTAACCGGGCATATTGCCAATTCCCAGTCTGCAATCCCTCGCGTGCATCTGTTCTAACTGGGTTGCGCCCTAATAGTACGGGTGTGAATGATAACCCAACAGATTTTCGTGAAGTACTTCCTAATGTAGTTACGATACCACAACATTTTAAAACATTCGGTTATCATACGCGCTCTGTCGGTAAAGTAGCACATGGAGACGCAGCATGGGATGATACTCTTTCTTGGAGTGCTCCAATTTGGAGAGAGCCTTGGAGATATATTGATAAAACAAAAAATCCGTCTTGGAAAGCTTTGGACGTTGCTGATGATGAACTTGATGATGGAAGAATTGCGAACGCGACAATAGAAGTATTATCTGAGATTCAAAACAAAAACTTTTTTCTTGCAGTCGGATTTAATAGACCTCATTTACCATTCTATGCCCCACGTAAATACTTTGACTTATATACAACACAAGATTTTAGTCTACCAATTGATTCAAAACTTCCAGAAAATGCCCCTAGTATTGCTGAGAATCCCAAAGGCATGAGAGCATATCAAGATATTCCACATTTCCCTCCGTTCTCCGATGAAAAAACTTTGGAATTAACTCTCGCTTATGCCGCAAATATTAGTTATGTTGATGCACTTATAGGACAGATTCTAAATCATCTGGACATGTTAAACCTGACGGAAAATACGATCATTCTATTCTGGGGTGACCATGGTTTCCACCTTGGTGAACACGGCCTCTGGAGAAAAAATACACTCTTTGAGGATTCTGTCCGTTCTCCATTGATCGTAAGTATACCGGGACAAAACTATACAGGAGTTACTACGGATGCTCTTGTTGAATTGGTTGATATATTTCCTACATTATGTGATGCATGCCAATTACTCATACCATCAGAATTAGAAGGTACTACAATGGTTCCTGTAATTGAAGAACCTACAATCCCTTGGAAAACTGCAGCATTTAGCCAATTAACAAGGTTCTATGCATCTCATTCTGTAGATGGTTATTCAATGCGAACTGATCAATATCGCTATACAGAGTGGGGAATTAATAAAGATTATGGTGTTGAACTATATGATTATATAGCCGATCCGAATGAATCCAAAAATATTGCCAAACTCCCTGAAAATAAAACTCTTGTTGATCAACTCAGTGAACAACTACATGCAGGTTGGATGGCTGCCATTTCTGACATTCCTGAACATTTACGACATCCGATCATCTTACCATGGGATGTAAATGGCGATGGCATTGTAGATTTACAAGACCTTCTACTTATTTCAAATAGTTTTAATTCAGATGTGCAGCCAAATTCCAAAGTGGATATTAACAAAGACGGTAGAGTCAATATAATTGACTTACTTCTTGTTGCTTCTCATTTAGGTGAATCAACAAATCAATCTGCACCAATAAATAGTAATATTGAACCAACAAAATATATGGATATAATTGAACTATGGATCCGTGAGGCACAACGCGTTGATAACGGTTCACTAATTTTTCGTAGAGGAATCGCAAATTTAGAAACTTTGATAAATTATTCAGCCCCAGAAACAACTATACTTCATCAGAATTATCCAAACCCATTTAATCCAGAAACGTGGATACCCTACGATCTAACTGAAGATTCAGATGTCAATATACAAATCTATAGTGTTAATGGAGAATCAATTCGGCACCTACGACTCGGTAATAAACCCGCAGGAAAATATCGTACCCAAGCACGCGCAGCATTTTGGGATGGAAGGAATTCGGACGGTGAACATGTTGCAAGTGGTGTCTATTTTTATACGCTTCATGCTGGCAAGGTTGTGAAAACTCGTCGGATGACAATAAAAAAATAAGGATAAACTTGTGAAAAATAAAAAACTAAATAATGTTTTTTCTCAACCAATCTCTCGACGTGAATTTCTATCTACAAGTTTAAAAGTTGGTGCTGCAGCGTCTTTTACCTCTGGACTGTTACCCAATCTCAGTGCTGAAACAAAGGGGCAATACAATGTGTTGTTTATTATTGGAGACGATCTTAGACCTTTCCTTGGTTGTTATGGGCACGAAGAGGTAATCACACCAAACATTGATAAAATCGCAGAAAAAGGAACACAATTTAATCGCGCTTACTGTCAATATCCACTATGTAGTCCTTCAAGGATTTCTATGATGTCTGGGTTAAGACCTGAAACTACACAAATAATAAACAATAGAACTGAATTACGTGATACCGTTCCTAATGCAATAACACTTCCTCAACACTTCAAATCAAATGGTTACCACACACAATCTCTTGGTAGAGTCCATACACTTCCGCGTCTGCAAGATGATGAATACTCATGGAGTGTTCCATCATGGAGACCAACTTATATTCCTTATGATATATCAGAAACCCCATCATGGAGAACTTTGGATGTGGACGACGATGAATTAGAAGATGGTAAAATAGCAAAACGAGCTATTAACGTGTTGAATGATATAAAAAACCAACCATTCTTTCTCACGCTCGGATTTTTCCAACCACATCTTCCTCATAAGATACCAATCCAGTACTATGAATTGTATGATGGGATTAGTCTTAACTTACCCGTTTCAACACAACCCCCAGAGAATGCTCCTGCGAGATCAATTAATAATTGGAATGCTATCAGAGCATATCAAGATCTACCAGAAGGAAGAGTGCCACTCACCGATGAGAAAACATTAGAACTTATTCGTGCTTATGCTGCTTCTACAACGTATATGGATGCACAAATTGGACGTGTATTAGCACAGCTGGATGTGCTTGGTTTGACTGATAACACTGTCATTGTATTCTGCGGCGATCACGGTTATCACCTTGGAGACCACGGGATGTGGGGTAAACAGACATTGTTTGATGTATCGTTACATTCACCATTAATTATAAGTATTCCTGGACAGTTACCTACTGTAACAAATTCCCTTTGTGAGCTTATCGATATATATCCTACTGTGTGTCATGCATGCGATCTCCCAATACCAAGAGAAAATGAAGGGTCGAGTATGTTGCCAATCATAGATCAACAGTTGAATTCTTGGAAACCAGCGGTATTCTCAAGATTTGGTGGACCGGTTTATGGTGGCAGATCTATTCGAACTGATCAATATAGATATACTGAGAGAGGAGAAAATGGAAGATATGGAATAGAACTTTATGACTATATGAATGATCCGGACGAGACAGTTAACATAGCAAATTTACCTGAAAATAATGATCTCGTTGCAGAACTCAGTGAACAGTTACATGCTGGTTGGCAAAATGCACTGCCCGATACACATGAACAGACTCTTATGACAAGACCCCTACGTTGGGATATTAATAACGATGGAATTGTTGATATACAGGATCTACTGATCATTTCATCAAGTATTGGTGATACCGAACCAGAGAATCCAAAGGTTGATGTTAACTATGATGGTAAAGTTAACATAATTGACTTACTAATTGTTGCCGCTCATATTGGAGAAAGTACTATTCAATCCGCACCACCAAGATCAATCATGTTATCGCGGAAACATATTGAGAAAGTTGATAAATGGTTGAGTGAAGCATATCAATTGGATGACGGATCTGCCGTATTCCGTGATGGAATTGCTAACTTAGAAGCATTGATGAAAAACATAATACCAGAAAAAACTGTTTTACTACCAAATTATCCTAATCCTTTTAACCCAGAAACTTGGATTCCTTATGATTTAGCACAAGATTCTCATGTCAATATCAGCATCTACAATATACAAGGTGAAACTGTAAAACATATAAATTTAGGTTATCAAAATGCTGGAACATATAGGACAAAATCGCATGCGGCGTATTGGGATGGACGAAATACAAATGGTGAACCTGTTTCAAGTGGAGTTTATTTTTATAGTCTCAATACGGGAAAAACAAAAACAATCCGACAAATGGTCATCCTAAAATAATACAAGTCCATATTTTGTTTTGAGGAGGAATACATACTAATGTCTTCACGGGTCCTACTAATATTATTTGCACTTTTACTATTCTGTTATTTACCGTTGTGTCATGCATCCTCATTGATTAATGTCCCCTTAAATCCCAATCTATCTGACTTTAATACTGAAACCTACCGCTTTATTCAACGTTTACTTAATAAACGAGCATTGACTGGTGTAACACGAGGTTCTCTACCTTTTACGCGTAAACAGGTCGCATCATTTCTATTGGAAGTTTCTCAAAAACAGGAAAATGGTGAATTGACATTGAGTGTCAACGATCAGAAACGCTTAAAGGAATTCTTAGCATTTTACTCAGAGGCAGGAACACAAATACCTCCTGATCGTAGATTACATCTATTTTCACTCACGGATGATACTACCTTTCGCCTTTCTTTTGATTTACGAGCAGGACAACAAGAAATTACACGTTTAGTAGATAATTTATCTGAAATGCCTGCTGATGAAGGCAGCATGCACGTTACATCACTGTACCCACATGTATATGGTCAGGTAGAGGATGGTTTTGCATTTTCTGCTGATATGGCTTACCGATTTCTGTATGGTGATTTTTTTGACGATGTTTTCCGTGATGAATCAAAATATAGACAATTAGAAGGGGATTTAAGAAACAGAACCGCAATCAATAGTTATCTCAAGTTTAAATTGCCTTGGTTTGAGTTGCAGTTTGGACAGGACAATCTACAGTGGGGACCTGGATATCACGGTAATCTGTTGGTATCCTCAAATCCAATTGCTATTGATATGCTAAAATTGAATACAACATTTAAAACGGTAACTTTCACTGCTTTCACTGGTGTATTGGAAGATATGTCTGAAGAAATCAATGATAAGTATATATCAGGACATAGGGCAGAAGGTTATTTCTGGGATAGGTTTGGGTTAGGTTTGTCTGAGATAGTTGTCTATGGGAACCGTTTTGAACCGGGTTATTTGAATCCTGTGAATATCTATCTTATCAATGAACAAACTATATCACGTGCTGATAGTCGTGCCCCAGGTAGCGGGGATAATGTGATGATAAGTTTTGATATGCGTTTTAGACCAATAGACAATATTGAAATTTATAGTGAACTGATGATAGACGACGGTAACCCTGCAGCGAGTTTTTATCATTGGGATACAAAATTTGGAATACTTGGTGGAATATATGTAACTGATCCATTCGGATTCGCAGACACAGATTTCCACGCAGAATACGCTTTTATCAATCAATATACATATACACATGTAAATCCCGTAAACGTTTACAAACATTTTACGTCTGTCATAGGGCATCATATTGGGACTGATGCTGATAATTTGTGGATAGAAATACGGAAACGTATTACTGATAAACTTGAAACCGTATTTGGATATGAACTTGAACGTCACGGTCAAGGGGATATAGATAAGAATCATCCTTCTGATGCTCCTAAAGATGATGTATGGACACCGTTATCTGGCTTGACTGAAAGCGAACACCGTTTAAGGATAGGGTTTAACTGGGTAAATATAGGAGATTACTCATTTTATGGAGAATGGAATCGTGTATGGCGGCAGAACATCGGTAATCAATTTGGAATGAATGAAACAGGTAATGAAATTGAAGCGAAAGCACTTTTCCGTTTCTAAAGTGAAAATAGGATTGGATTATTTAATATATTAAATGAAGATTCGTTTTAGTTAGTGTATCTAATAATTGGTTTTTCATTAACCGGATACAATTGGTATTTACATTAAGTTGTCTTCAATGTGATTTGGATATATAAATTATAATATACATTTAGGTTAATAAAGTAAGGTATTTGGATGAGAATTCGGGTTTTAGGCATACGTGGACTTCCCGCAACCTACAGTGGATTGGAAACCATCATGGGTGAATTGGCACCGCGTTGGGTAGATGCTGGTCATGAAGTTATAGTTTACTGTCGGAAAGCAGTGTTCAAAGAAAGACCACCCGAATGGAGAGGTGTAAAGTTAATTTATCTGCCAAGTATTGAACATAAAGTCTTCAGTACTCTCAGTCATAGTTTCTTAGCATCAATGCATGCATCACTGACTGCATCAGATATAATATTAACATGGAATGCTGGAAATGGACCTTTTGGCTGGTTCTTCCGGATTGCCGGTAAAACAGCGGTTATTAATGTCGATGGAATGGAGTGGCTTCGTCCAAAGTGGAAAGGTATTGGTGCTGTTTATTTCAAATGGGCAGCCAAGATGGCTACCTCTGCATTTCCAATTGTAATTACTGATGCAGCAGAAATGAAGCGTTTATATCTTGAGGAATTAGGGGCAGAGACCACATATATCGCGTATGGTGCTAACATAGAACCTTCAGAACATCCAGAAGTACTTGAGGAATATGGACTTAAATCAAGAGATTACTATTTGATTGCCAGTCGACTTGTACCGGATAATAACGCAGACCTTATTATGGAAGCATTCGTAACTTCTAAAAGCGAGAAAAAACTTGCAATTGCTGGTGGTGCTGATTATAAAGGTAATAAACTTGAAAACGAGTTTTTAGACAAATTGAAGAGCATTGCAAATGACAATGTAATGTTCCTTGGACACATAGATAATTCTGATCATATTAAGGAACTGCACCACCACTGCTTCGGATACATTCATGGTCATCAATTTGGTGGGATCAACCCATCAATATTGAAAGCATTAGGATTCTCAAACTGTATTCTGGCATTAAATACACCTTTCAACAATGAAGTTTTAGAGAATGGTAAATATGGTGTCCTCTTTGACAAAACATCAGAGGATCTAAAAGACAAAATTGAGACATTAGAACAAAATCCTGAAACAGTAGAGGACTATCGTAGTCGTGCTCCTGAACAAATAAGGAAAAAGTTCAATTGGGACCATATCGCAGAACAATATATAGAAGTATTTGACGAACTTCAAAAGAAAAAGTAACATCTACAATATTTGGTGTAGAGTGAAGAATAAAGGTTATATCTACCAACAATTTGGTATGACAAATACCAACTTATTATATATGAACGACACAGCAGAACGAATTGCAACGGAAAGACTGTCCACCTTCTATGCTAAACGAGGGAAGTATCTGTTTGACTTTGTAGCAGCTTTTATCTTAATACTTATATTTGCACCGATAATGCTGTTGATAGCATTACTTATCAAACTTACCTCACGAGGTCCTATATTTTTCTCACATAAACGTGTCGGTGTGAATAATAAACTTTTTGTTATTCATAAATTCAGAAGTTTGCATATTGATACACCTTCATATTCAGAAAAACCTGATTCCACAGAAGATGTTAGAATTACGCCTGTCGGTAAATGGATTCGTAAAACGAGTTTAGACGAATTACCACAACTCTTCAACGTTGTCAAAGGTGAAATGAGTCTTGTTGGACCTCGTCCAGAAATGCCTTTCCTTGCAGAGGAATACGAATCTTGGGAAAATCAGAGACATCTTGTTCGACCAGGGATGACTGGATTATGGCAGTTGAGTCCGCGTAGACGTGGGTCAATACGAGAAGGTATACCTGTTGATCTGGAATATATTGAAAAATTATCGTTGTGGAATGACTTCAAGATTTTGTTGCGGACATTTAAAGTGTTTTGGGATGATAATACCTACTAATTCTAAGATAGTTGCTTCCTAATCTATCTGGTAGATATTTGACCACGTATATAAGAGCCTTCATCTGATGCAAGAAATGTCAGAACTCTTGCAACCCCTGCTGGATCGCCAAGTGATTTTAACGCATTTTCTACTGCAGCATCTGGATCATTTCCATCGCGTTTTGCAGATTGAACAATTTGACCAAGTTTTAAAGGCGTAGCAAGTCCACCTGGGCAGATTGTATGCATGCGGATGTTACTCACTTGATTTTCTACTGTCATCAATAGACCATTTACCCCACCTTTACTTGAAGCATAAGCAACCGATGAACTTCCACCACGTATTCCTGCTCCTGATGCGATACATAGGATTACACCGCTACCGCTCTTTTCCATTATCGGTACAGCGTGCTTGAGTGCATAGAACGTGCCATTCAGATTTACATCAATTACAGAATTAAATGTGTCTGCATCAAAGTCTTTTATATTTACACTTGCCCCTTCCAAAATGCCAGCACATGTCACTAATATATGTATTCCGCCATACTTATCCTCAGCAGTACGCATTAGATTGGAAACATCGTCTTCAGAGGTAACATCAGTTTCACAGAATATTGCATCCCCTCCCTGTTTAACAATAACATTTTGTGTTTCTTTTCCATCAAGTACGTTTATATCTCCCAGAACAACTTTAGCACCTGCCTCAGCATACAATAGTGCAGTTGCAGCACCGATTCCAGTGGAAGCACCTGTAATTACTGCAACCTTATTAGTTAGTTGAATGTTCACTTGTTAATCTCCATAGATAATGATATGTGAAAGTATAAAATATATCCATTAAGAAGACAAGTGTTTTGTCTGGAGATAGGTTATATAAGGAATGTTGTTTAGGCAGGAATGGTAGTGTAAAGAAGTTTAAATGGATTACCCATTCAAATTAAACCTATAAGGGATACGGATCCGTTGTGAGATTACAACTTTACCCTGCAATGCGGGAGTAAATATTGAGGATTTGAGTGCTTGAATTGCTGCTTCTTCACAACCAAGTCCACTTATCTCAAGAACTTCAACAACTCGGATGTCGTGTGCTTTTCCATCCACACCAATAGTAGCCTCAAGAACCACCAATCCCTGTTTATGTGTAAATTTTGCAGAATCAGGATATATCGGTTCAATTTTCTTCCGGAATTTAGCATCCTGTGTAGGTTTAACAACATTCGGGACATTAAGAGGTATTGATGTTAATTGAATACGGTATAATTCGGGTGAGACAAACTCAGAATTACGTTTATTCCTTTGTGGGATTAGGTTGACTGAGGAGACATATTCCTGACTTTTCATTATCTCGGTATTTAATGGAACTTGTAATCCAGCTAAAGCACTCTTTGGTTCGTGCAAACCATATACACCACCTAAGTATGTGTCATAGGTGGTTGCTGCTATGGGTTGTAACTCTGTTTTAACCTTTGTAAGTATAGGATTTATTTTCTTTTGAGAAAGTCGTTGTAACTTTACAGATTTTGGATGAACTCTTTGAGGTACACTTTTCTCTTTAGGTAAAACTGTGAGAATACGTTTCGGTGTTGGACTTGAGATAAAATCTAAATACATTGAATCGGTTTGTATACTTGTCGATTTAATAGACGATAGACCAATAATAGATGCTCCTATCAGATGCATACTAACTGATAATATCAGTGCTGTATTTGACAGCAAACTACCAGAAAAGAATCGCATATAATGTTTCGTAATTCCAGAAACCTTCTGAGTAATATACATACGATTCTGTCTACTAAAATATAAAAATCTGTTCACGATTTGGACAATGCTGTTCATTTTTTTTACACCTTACCACTTGGTTTGTATTTCTATTTATCTAATATTCCTATATCACTTAGTTTCTACAAACTTCATTTGATAATGTACTGACATCCTATCAAATATAGTGCAAATACTGTGCCAAAAAGATATATATCAAATAATAGAAATAGACTATATTGTCAAAATCTACTATAAATTAACCTGCCGCATTTTCATTTGACATGCTCGTATGTTTTTGCTAAACTATAAAGGAAGTCCAGAGTAGAAAGTAGGACTTGATGTAGAAAATGTGACAGTCTTACGCGCTTGGATTTATTTACCTGCGCAACCCAGCAAAACTCATCAGCGAAAGGACAGGTGCGAATCCTCTTTTGAAACAGACAAATCACACCTTCATTCTACCTGTCTCAGTAATACTAAGTCTCTTCATTCTCTCCGAAGTTAACTATCCCTTGCTAAAACCGCAATCAGCATTAGCACTATTCGCGATGTTGGGACTAATAATCGTCTTTTTTAAATACCCACTGCATTCACGTTATTCTAACAGCCGAATCTTTCAAATTGTAGATTACATCCTTGTGGGATGTGTGATTGTTTGTTTTGGATACGTGGTTGTTCAGACAGAACCAATGTTTAAACGATTTTGGTTGAATGGAGTATTTCTCGGTGAGCGTGCATCCGCAGAACATATCTTAGACTTTTATATCGGAGGGTTCGGTCTACTATTAATATTAGAGGCAACGCGTCGTTCTATTGGATTAACTCTACCTATACTCGCCATCGTATTTCTTCTGTATGCATTTTTCGGACAATATTTACCAAGTTGGTTATTTCCCCATCGTGGATATTCTATACAACGCATAATTAGTCAAACATTTCTACATGGAGGGGTCTTTGGTGTGGCACTCCGAGTGATGTTCACTTATGTGTTCCTATTTGTGTTGTTTGGAACATTTCTTGAACGGACAGGGGCGACGGGATACATTCTAAATTTAGCAAGGCGAATATTCGGAACGAGTACTGGGAGTGCGGCAAAAGTAGCAGTGATAGGGAGTGGTATGATGGGATCGCTTTCTGGTTCAGCAGTCGCCAATACTGCAACGACAGGAACATTTACCATTCCGTTGATGCGAAGCATGGGTTTTAAACCGGAAATTGCAGGCGGTATAGAAGCAGCAGCAAGTTCGGGAGGGGCATTAGTTCCACCAATTATGGGTGCTGCTGCATATATGATGTTAGAGATCGTGGAACCTTCAGTTACCTATTTGGAAATTATAAGAGCAGCATTGCTACCAGCGATACTCTACTATACAGCACTTTTACTTATCGTTCATTTTTATTCAAAACGCACCATCAGCTCCTCTGAAAATATTACTAATACAATTACAGAGACAGAAGAAAACAATACCTCAAAAGACCTACCTTCTGAGAAATTACCTTTGATGCAGGGAATGGTGTTTCTTGCTGCATTTTTAACGTTGATAGTGTTTCTGCTATTTGGTGCAACACCGTTTCGAGCTGTGAGCTGGAGTTTGTTGGTAGTATTAGTTGTAAGTGTTTTCCATACAAAAACTCGGGTTGGTATCCCCAGGATTACTAAGGCAATGGAAAAAGCAGGTCATAGTGGTGTGTCCCTTATAGCAGCTGCTTCCTGTGTCGGAATTATTCTTGGTGTAGTTACACTTACAGGAGTTGGATCTAAATTGCCGAGAGTCCTGTTACCACTTGCAGAAACAAATTTGATTTTAGCACTGTTCCTACTTATGATCTCCACCATTATATTAGGGATGGGACTGCCATCGTCTGTCTGTTATCTCTTGATGGCAATATTGGTAGGACCTGTACTTCTTGATTTAGGTGTTGTTCCACTTGCAGCACACTTTTTTATATTTTACTTCGGTATGATGTCAATGGTTACACCACCGGTAGCACTCGCGGCGTATACTGCTGCTGCGATTGCGGATTCAGGTATAATGCAGACAGCGTTTGCAGCGTTTCGGTTTGCACTTGTTGGTTTTGCATTACCTTATGCATTTGTTATGCGACCAGAATTATTATGGTTAAGTTCAGAGGGTGGTAATCCGGAATTATGGGTTGTTCTCATTAATCTGTTTTTGATATTAATTGGTACAATCTTACTTGCAGCAGGTATTGCTGGATATGCCTTTAAGATAGTTTCTATTTGGGAACGTTGTCTCATGTTTCTTGCTGCTGTAATCCTATTCTTTGCACCTACAGAGATAAACTTAATATGGATTCATGGACTAACACTACTTGCAAGTGTTCTTATCTTTTATTATAATTGGTGTAAAGGGGAGATTGGTCATGAAAAATACACGTAGGTGGGTTCTATATTGTTTGTTGGTAGTACTATTAATTCTACACAACGATATTTGGTTCTGGCAAACACCCACAACAGTATTAGGACTACCAATTGGGTTACTCTACCACATCTTATACTGTATAGCTGCATCTCTGCTGATGTTCTCCTTAGTCAAATATGCATGGAGGGATAAATGATTCTTGCAGTCATTTTTTTATATCTTGCATTGGTGCTAAGTCTTGGTATCCTGAGTCATAGATTCTTTAGAAACACTGGGGAAGACTATTTTGTTGCAAGTCGAAACATCAATTGGTTTATGCTGTTGATGTCGCTATTTGGAACAAACATGACCGCATTTTCGATTCTCGGTGCATCTGGAGAAGCATATCATAGAGGGATTGGGGTTTTTGCATTGATGGCATCTTCATCTGCTATCATTGTCCCTTGTATATTCTTCTTTGTAGGCACTCGTTTATGGAAAATCGGGAAACAATTTGGATATATGACGCAGGTTCAGTATTTTCGAGACCGATGGGAATCACAAGGATTAGGTCTGCTAATCTTTATAGTGTTAGTATTGCTTCTCATTCCATATCTTCTTATTGGTGTAATGGGTGGTGGAGACACATTAAATAAAATAACTCAGAATACAATACCGAAGTGGGTGGGTGGGTTACTGATATGTGGTGTGGTTCTATGTTATGTAACATACAGTGGGATGCGTGGTACAGCATGGGTGAACACTTTTCAAACACTTATTTTTATGATACTCGGTGGGTTGACATTTTTTGTTATACTATATCGTATGGGTGGATTTTCCAACGCACTCTCACAAGTTGACTCTGGTTTGTTGATGCAATCTGATCATATCAAACCTTTAGAACTATTGACCTATATATGCATTCCAATTTCTGTTGGTATGTTTCCACATATATTCTCACATTTTTTGACCGCGAAAGATGTCAACGCGTTCCGATATCCGATTATTTTATATCCGATATGTATCGCAATTGTATGGATTCCAAGCGTACTTCTTGGCATATTAGGTAATGTTGAATTCCCCGGTTTAAAGGGTCCAGAGGCTAATTCAGTTCTAATCCAGATGATTCGTCATTATGCCCCAGGTATCCTTTCGGGTTTTTTAGGTGCGGGAGTCTTCGCCGCAATTATGTCGTCACTTGATTCACAAACACTTTCTCTTGGAAGCATGTTCACCCATGACATTGTCCATCCTTATCTTAGAAATAGAGGACAAGAACAGATGTCTGAAAGACAGCAAGTTTGGATCGGTCGGATATTTGTAGTTGGTATACTTAGTATAACTTACATAATTTCTCTAATTGCTACACCGAGTATATTTAAGTTAGCAATATGGTCATTCACAGGATTCACAGGACTCTTTCCTATTGTGGTTGCTGCACTGTTCTGGAAAGGCAGCACAAAGTTTGGTGTATTCAGTTCCATTTTCAGTGTCGTTGTTTTATGGCTTTATTTTTTCTTACGTTACTGGAAGACACCTGGATATACTGTTGGTGGAACAGGTATTATGCCTGTAGCAGTAATAATTATTGCCTCATCAATAATACTTATTTTAGTTTCTCTTTTAACTAAACCGCCATCTTCAGAAACTGTCGATAAGTTTATCAACTTATAGATTAAGTGAAAGGATATTTGCCAAGTAACATTATTATTCTTGATGCAAATCATAAAATGAAAGTTGCTTATATTACCGCAGGCGCAGCAGGTATGTATTGCGGGACTTGCATCCATGACAATACTGTTGCATCTGTTCTAAATAGACAGGGACATAACGTTGCATTGATCCCAACTTATACCCCTACACGAACGGATGAAGAGAATGTTAGTTTAGACCGAATCTTCTATGGAGGGTTAAATGTATATCTCCAACAAAAACTCTCCTTATTTCGGCATACACCTTGGACATTTGATAGAATGTTGGATAGTCCAAGTTTATTAAATAGTTTGGCACGTTTCAGTGCTACTACTGATGCACGAGATTTGGGACAGTTGACTGTCTCAATGCTAAGTGCTGAACAAGGTTATCAGAGGAAAGAATTGGCTAAATTGGTCAAATGGCTACAGGAAGATAACAAACCTGATATAGTATATTTGACCAATTCTATGCTTATCGGTATGGCAAGGGAAATAAAGAAAGCACTGGATGTTCCAGTCATTTGTGCACTACAGGGTGAGGACATCTTTCTACGAGATTTGATAGACCCTTACAAAACGAAGGCATTAACAGTACTATCAGACCGCGCTATGGATGCTGATGGATTTGTTGCCCCTTGCAAATATTATGCACATTTTATGGCAGAGGAATATCTGAAAATTCCTATTGATAAGATTGATGTTGTACCCCTTGGATTGAACTTAGATGGACATGGAACTCTTGATGAAAAAACGGGACCACCGCCGTTTACTGTTGGCTATCTGGCGCGTATATGTCCTGAAAAAGGGTTACACATATTGGTTAGTGCATTCTATACGCTGACGAAAGAGTTAGGTGCTGATAACGTTGAACTGCATGTTGCAGGTTATCTCGGTAAAAAGGATGAAGCCTATTTTGAGGAATTGGTTAAGCAAATCCATGCATGGGGTTTGCAAGACAGTTTTATCCATTATGGAGAAGTAACACGTGCAGAAAAGATAGATTTTATGAACCGGTTACATGTTTTCTCAGTTCCAACAGTTTACCGTGAATCGAAAGGTTTACCGGTTTTAGAAGCACTCGCAAATGGAGTGCCAGTTGTACAACCCGAACACGGTTCCTTTCCTGAAATGGTGAAGGCTACCGAAGGAGGAATTTTGGTGGAACCAGAATCAGCGGAAGCACTTGCAGATGGTATTTATCAACTCTACCGTGATTCAGAAAGGAGAAGGCATTTAGGTAGAACAGGCAAGATGAATGTTCATCAAAATTTCAGCGACGAAATTATCGCACAGCAACTGATAAAGGTATTCGAAAAGTATCTTTAAATGTATTTGTATAGTTGTCTCTTAACTAAAGGAGGTTAAGAATGGTTAGAACATGGCTTATTTTTGTTGTCATGACTGTGACTTCATGGGGACTCTACGGAGTTTTTCTCCACAAAGGTCAATTGTCTATGGAGGATGCTGTGCATGGACGATACAAGGCTTTTCTCTTCGTAGGACTTGCATATCTATTGGTCGCTGTCATCGGTTCAGCACTTATTCTCATAGTGAATGGTGCTGAATGGTCTTTTGCATCAAAAGGTGTTTCTTGGTCATTTCTTGCTGGTGTTGTTGGGGCTGTCGGAGCATTTGGTGTACTACTCGCATTTGGAGCAAAAGGTAGACCTGCTGTTGTCATGTCAATCGTTTTTGCAGGTGCACCAATTGTAAATGCTGTTGTAGCGACATTGTCGCATCCGCCTCCAGGTGGGTGGGGTTCAATCCGTTGGCAATTTGTACTCGGTATTTTTCTCGCCGCAGCGGGTGGTTGTCTTGTAACCTTTTTCAGACCGGGTTCATAATTCATATAGAGTTGTCCTATTCTTGTGCTCATGTACATTTAATACCGAGTACTCGCAACGTAAGTTGTAAAAACTATCCTTTTCAGATGACACAGTCTCTAATAGAATAGGAAAAGGAGTTATTTTTACATGAGCATGGAAGTGTTGAAAGATGCTGAAGATGCAGAACTGATAATTGCGGTATTAGCAGGTAATCTCAAAGCATTTGATGAATTAGTCTTTCGTTATCAACGTGCTATGCTAACGGTCGCTCAGCAAGTCGTCAAAAACCCAATGGAAGCAGAAGACATTGTCCAAGATGCTTTTCTGCTTGCATTTGAAGCATTACCACAACTTGATAATCTGAATAGATTTGGATCTTGGTTATATTCAATCACACGGAATCGTGCTATGCGATTCATGAAACGTGCCAGTAAAATTCAACTCCATGAAGATGAAGATGCAGAATTACAAATAGAGGCAGATCCCGCTTCGACTGACCCAGCACAGATAATAGTTCAAGAATCTACCCATGAAGCAGTTAGAGATGCAATTAATTCTTTACCAACTGACTTTCAAGAGGTAATTACACTCTATTATTGGGCAGATATGCCGCAGAAACGTATTGCAGAAACTTTATCGCTACCCATAACGACAGTGAAATGGAGACTTCACAAAGCAAAAGATTTGCTCAAAACAATATTAGAAAAACGAGGGTATGGAGATATATTGTAGCACAAATTTACAACATATCCTTCCCAACTTTGAACATTCACACTGTTATATTAATCTGCAAAAACATGATATTCATTACTTTTCCTAAATTTATCAATCATATATGAAGAGGTATCTCATGGAACAGGAACAACATCAAGAAATTCGCGGACTCTTTCAGATACTTGAACAGACAGCAGAAATTGCAGAAGATACTATATTGACTGAAAACTATAAAGATAGTGAAAGTCGATGCATTTCACAATTTAATAAAGTTTTACAACGACTGAATGAGATTGACGCTATCCCTGAGGGGCTCTTTGATCCATTGTCTGATAATGCCACTTTTAGTGAAATAAGTATTGCATGTAATCACCTTGCAGCATACCTTAGCGAGGGGTTAGGAATATCATCAGATTTGAAGTCTATGATGACAAATATTCTTGGCAAAGACATTATTGAGAACATTAGTGAGGAATTCAAAGAAAGTGGCATTGGGGATTTAATTCGTAGTGCAATGCCTGATTTTCTGACTGAGACGGCTTTAGAGGATATCAATAAATCTTTCAAAGCAAGTGTTGACGGATCGTTGTCACTTGACACAGCCTTTGGAAATATTGTTGTGCATGGAACAGATACGGAAGTTGTTAATGTAGCAGTCCACCGAACTGCCCAGATGAAAACAGATAGACATGCTGCAGAGATTATCAAAGCCTTCAAAGTAGACTTTAACCAACAGGATAACGAACTACATATCAAGGCAAATTTCAGTGAGGGAAAACGTTTCTGGAAAAGTGTATCTGATCGTTTAGGCATTCATTTTGACATTACAGTTCCTAAATCCTATCAAAATATTATTTTGAAATCTACTGTCGGAGACATTACTGTTATTGGGTTAAACGGATCTGTTCAATGTCGAACAAACAGTGGACAACTACATTTTGAGAATATTACTGGACCAATAATTGGACATTCTGACAATGGTAATCTCAGGTTGAGAAATTGTGAAGGAGATATCCGTGTTGTCACGTTACGCGGAAACATTGAGATAAACGGAAATCTGGGTCGTGTTGACACAGCAACATCTGGAGGTAATATTCGTTTATCAGATATTATCGGTGCAATCACAGCTGAAACATCGGGTGGGTACATCAAAATCGTTGACAGCAAAGGCGGAGCGACGGTTGAAACATCTGGTGGTAATATAGACATGGAAAATGATGGACCTATCAATGCCAAATCCTTTGGTGGTTCAATTTATGCCGAAATAACTGGACAACTACAAGAAGATTCCTATTTAGAGACATCTGGTGGTGACATTACTGTCTCGTTGTCCTCAGAAAGTTCAGTTAATGTGGATGCGAAAAGTAGTGGGGGTGATGTTGACAGTGAACTTCCAATTGAAGGTAATGACCAAGACTCTTCGAAAACATGGCAAGTACAAGGGGCAATAAACGGTGATGGACCACTATTAAAACTTCGCAGTATCGGTGGAGATATAAATCTAAAGGGTCTTTAATGAATCATGAGCAGTACAATTCACTTTTTGAACCAGGATTCTCATGATTAGCAGAATTACTGGATTACTGTGCCCCGCGAAATCGACTTAACAGAATCATTTGTTAATAGTGTCCCTACGTATTACAATTTGTAGAGATTGGGTGTGTAAATATTTTTGCATCAACTAAACCAACTTTCATGCTGACATACTTATTTTCTCGATTCTGACAAAATACTGAAAACCGCACTCAAAAACTGAAATCTACATAAAACATATTGGATATATATTGTTCCGAACCCCACGTCCCCCTTCCAACCCTCAACAACACGTGTTATAATACTATCACTATGAAAAACACAACAACCCACAAACCCAACATAACCGTATTCGTAGGTCGGAGCGAGCAAAGCGACCTCCGACATCTTACATTCTGTAGAAGCGACCTCCGACATCTTACATTCTGTAGAAGCGACCTCCGACAAATAGCCAAAAACAAAAGATACAGTTTTTCAAGTTTTTTAAGACACAGTAAACCGGTGAAAACAACCTGTAAACCCAGTATGGCACAACAATTAGACCACAACACAGTAAAGATACAGTCATGTAAAAAAAGGCACAAAACTGTATCTTTTTAAAACGGAGAAAAATAACACGATTCGTAGGTCGGAGCGAGCGAAGCGACCTCCGACAGTATATTAACTCAAGTTGCTATATAATGTAGCACAATCTGTTAGATTGTGTCCGAATAGACGCAAACGAACAGTTTGGCTACAATATTTTCGAGAATAATACCTTTTTTCATTAAAACAGTATCCGCATGTCTAAAATTTTGTAGGTAGCAACTTGAGTTATATTAGACAATTCAAAATGGCTAAAAAACAGACAAAATCAAGCAGAACAAAGGTTACCGTTTTTCTTTTTTTTTACATTCAAAAAAACCGATGAAAACAACCCATAAACTCAGACAGGAACTAAAACCAGTGAAAAATACCAAAAGTTACCGTTATGCAGAAATTAGACACAAAACGGTAACCTTTTTACACGGAAGAAAAATCCAATGAAAATACAAGACAAACAATTCACAGTCAATATGATGTCCGAAGTCTTGTGCATGGTGTTTCCATTCCTTTCTTTATACAAAAAACTTTACACACCCGTAGAGATTATTCATTTGCTTATATTTTTTCAATTTGCTATAATCATGATAAATTGAGATCGTTGATGGTGCTGTACGTAGACGAACGAACGTCCTGTGCCGATCATATGTGTTACAGAATCAAAAGGAGTTACAGTAATGAAACGCTTGTTTATAGGTATTATCCTATTAATGCTAATAGTTGTTGTGGGGTGTAATAATCAGAAAGATGATGCACAACCTGAAGAGCCACAAAAAACACTAACCATAGTCTGGGCAGAATGGGACCCAGCTAACTACTTACAAGAACTATCTAAGGATTTTACTGCAGATACAGGAATCGCAGTTGATGTGGTTAAAATTCCTTGGGGGACTTTTCAAGATAAGGTATTTAACACCTTTGTGGCAAAAGGTGATTTATACGACATCGTGATTGGTGATAGTCAATGGCTTGGTAGAAACTCTGTCGGTGGACACTACGTTGATATGACCGATTGGATAAATAAAAATATTGATGTTAATGCTATTTATGGTCCCGCTATGACAGCATTTGCAGAATATCCAAAAGGCAGCAAGAAGTATTGGGCATTACCCGCAGAAGTGGATGCAGCAGGATATGTATATCGAAAAGACCTATTTGAAGACCCGAAAGAGATGGAGGCATTCCAAAAGAAATATGGCTATGCACTTGCACCTCCGAAAACTTACACTGAACTACGGGATATAGCAGAATTCTTTACCCGTCCAGAGGATGATCTATACGGAATCGCGACGTGGTATAGTAAAGAATATGATGGCATTACCATGGGTTTCCAACAGGTAATGTGGAGTTTTGGTGCCTCTTATGGTGATCCAGATACCTATAAGGTTGATGGATATATTAATTCTGAAGATGCTGTAAAGGCTCTTGATTTTTACAAAGATCTGCTAAAATTTGCACCACCTGATGCTCCGAACTATTATTGGTCAGAAACATCTGATGCGTATGTTGCTGGAAAAGTAGCAATGGCGATGAATTACTTCGCCTTCTTTCCTGGTGTAGTTGATGCAGAGACTAACCCCATCTCTCATGACAAGAGCGGTTTCTTTATGGCACCTAAGGGACCAAAAGGGCATTATATTAGTATTGGTGGACAAGGCATGTCTATTTCAACTTATTCTAAGAATCAAGACATTGCAAAGCAATATCTGAAATGGTTTATGCAGAAACCTGTGCAAGAAAAGTGGGCAAAACTGGGTGGCTTTACACCATTGAAAGAAGTCCTGGAGTCGGATACATTTAAAACTGCAACTCCTTATAATGAGGCATTTGCCGCAAGTTTCCCATACCTACGTGACTTCTGGGCAGTTCCACAATATGCCCAACTCTTAAACGAATGTCAAACCAATTGGAGTGAAGCAATCACAGGAATCAAAACATCGAAGGAAGCACTTGATACCATTGCACAGAAGCATGAGGAGATCTTTACTGAAGCAATGAAGGAAAGTACTGATGCTGAATAAATTAGTGGAACTTTAATTCAACAGTACAGAATTTGTTACTATGGAATCAAGAATTCTAAACGAATCTAATATTGTAGGCGCGCTGTATAAGCGCGCTTTTCCACGTATACTATCGCGCTTTTGCTGGTTTTGGCACGCTTCCTCTTTACCTATACAACCATAAGAATATGCAGACCAACCGTTTTTCGAATGGAATGAGTGACTATCAGTTGAAAATGGCATTCATTATGCCAACGATGATTTTGCTCATTGTGATGAACATCTTTCCGCTATTGTGGTCTCTCTATTTGAGTTTTCATGACTACGAAGCATCCATGCGAAAACCGCCGGTATTTATTGGTGCCAAGAACTACGTAGACATACTCACAGATCCTGATATATGGGGATATTTTCGTACGACAGCATATTTTGTAGTTGTGGCGGTAAGTGCTCAATTCCTGATCGGGTTCGGATTGGCACTATTACTGAATCGGACTTTCCCAGCGAAAGGGTTGGTAACTACACTACTGCTACTTCCTATGATGTTGTCTCCTGTAGTAGTCGGGATTTTTTGGCGGTTCATTCTTGCTTCAGACAACTCCGGTTTGCTTAACTATCTACTGAGTCCCATTCTCAACTTACCTATTATAGATACAATCTTCGACCCACCTATTAAGTGGACGACTAATCCTAAGATTGCGATGTTGGCTGTGGTAATTGTTGATACATGGATGTGGTCACCATTTATGATGTTGATTTCCTTAGCAGGTCTAAGTGCCGTCCCGAAGTCACTCTATGAAGCTGCGGATGTTGATAGAGCATCAACTTGGTTTAAGTTCCGTTGGATTACATTACCATTGGTGTCCCCACTTCTACTCATTGCACTTTTATTCCGTACAATGGATGCATTTAAGATGTTTGATATTGTGTATGTACTCACGCGTGAAGGTGGTCCCGGTAGAGTAACCGAAACCGTTTCTATGAATCTATATAGACTCGCATTTCGGAACTATGACACTGGTAAAGCTTGTGCGATGGCGTATATTCTGCTGATTATTATCGTTGCTCTTAGCAACATATATGTAAAATACCTCAATCGTGTTAAGGGAGAAGCATAACATAATGGCAACCTATTCAAAAAGAAATTGGATTGTATTCACCATTATCATGGTACTAATTATCCTTGCAGTAATTGCCTACATCCTTCCAATATATTGGATTGTGGTCACATCGCTAAAAGCATCAGCTGACATCAACACGAAAGTTCCAAAGTTTCTCTTTATACTCTCATTGGAAAACTATCAAAAGTTAATGCCTGAAGGCGATATATCTATAGTAACCTATCTCTTTATTGGACAAGCATTTGCAGGACTTATTCTATTTGCCCTATTCTCTTTACCATACATTAAACTCCCATCACATGTATCGCTTCGGACTCTCGGTATTGTTTGGAACATCCTATTTGTAATAACATGTATCTACGGATTTTTCAGCACATCTCCATACCCTCGATTAAAAGTGGATGTACGTTATCATTTTTTCACGCTAATACTCTGTTCGTTAGGGGCATATTTTCTGGTTGTCCCTTTGAAGAAAAAACTATATGCTGTATTTACTGACTCCAATGGAGATATAATTCCAAATAAAAGAGAAAAACTTGCATTTATTATACCTGTTATCTTCGCAACAATCGGTGTCTGTATAGCACTTGCAAATGGTGGATCAAAGTATTTCTATCAACTTTTCAACAGTATTATAATAGGTGGAGGCAGTACAGTTCTGGCAGTCGGTTTAGGAACTATTTCTGCGTATGCCTTTTCACGATTTAAAATTGCTGGTAAGGATGATCTCCTTTTCTTTATCCTCAGTACTCGTATGCTGCCACCTGTCGTGGTTGTCATTCCAATCTATCTGATGTATATTGCCCTGAAGTTAAAGGATACGCATTTCGGTCTGATTCTGCTCTATACGACTTTTAACGTTTCGTTTGCAGTTTGGTTGATGAAAGGATTCATTGATGAGATTCCAAAGGAATATGAGGATGCTGCACTCGTAGATGGATACACTCGTTTTCAGACATTTATGAAAGTCGTATTACCCCAATCAGTGACAGGTATTGCTGCGACTGCGGTATTTTGCTTGATAACAGCATGGAATGAATTTGCATTCGCGCTGGTTCTAACGGAAACCGGTGGTAGAGCTGTAACCGCACCTCCATCCATACAGAGTGCTACAGGTTCAGCAGGTATGGACTGGGGTAAAATAGCAGCTTCGACCTTTGTTTTCCTGCTGCCTGTAGCCATATTCACATTCTTAATGCGAAGCCATTTGTTGCGCGGTGTCACATTCGGTGCTGTTAAGAAATAGTTGACAGAACTTGCATAAGAAAAATTTGTGTGCTATCATTAAATACAGTTCATGAATAATCACACTATGAATTGTGTTTTTAATTGCCTTATATTCAAACCCATTCAACATTAGAAATGTCTAACTGAACCGAATGTATATTTACATTGCCTCGGTAGAAAATTGTCTATTTATTTTACTTAACTAACTGAAAAAGTGCATCCAAAATGAAGTTAATTTGGAGGGAATAGATGGCAAAGAAACGAAAGGTATCTCCGACAGAAAATGATATTGATAGACTCCCAGGGCATATGCGTAGGCATATAGAAAAACTCGGTTTATCTTCTGTTGAAGAATATAAACATTGGTGTCGTCAGCACACTTTCTGCAGCGGGTTGAATAAGACTTCGTATCAACGTAGAAATGAAATTAATGCATTAATGTCGATTCAAATATCGGGAATAATGACGAATGAAAAAAAAGGACGCAACTTGAAGGAGGTTATACCAAGGATTTATGATGAAGAAATTGATGGAGAAAACCTAAGAAATCCAATAGCGAAAGAAATTGCTTATGCTTTTGAACGGAGTAATTGTCGTGATGTATTACAACGGCTTATGTTGCACATTGGGGTAAACTCAGATCTGTTAAAAGATCCCTTCTATATTAAGGGAATTGAAGCTATAGCAAACCATTATGAAAGTTGGATTCGTCCTTTAGATACATGGCATGTGAAAAGACATAACCGTGATCATCAGTTTTCACAATTGCTGCGGCATTTATTCGTGGCTTATGATGTGCCTCCATTTATGGATCGTGTTTGGTTCACTGAAAACGAGACACATCATAATTGGTATAAACATATCGGTGTTGGAAACAATATCCGAACTGCCCCTGAAATACCTGTTTCGTTGACTAAAAAGATGGCACACCACTTTCTAAATGCACCGAAGCAATACACAGTTGACGAAGCACTCCGTTGGGGACAAGTACAAGCTCTGGGTGGAGATAAGCGGTTGGTTGATGCCTTACGTGGCACAAAACTAATTAATAATTATAGCAACGATGATTTCTGGATGAATGTTATCCGTTTCTTTATTGCGAACCCAATGTTGGATGTTAATCATGTGCACCCGATCATTGATTTCATCTGGAATCAGAAATTCCAAAATCGCCGTGTCTTTGTTGAGAGAGGAGTAGCTGAGGAAATCGATCCACCCCAACCTAACTTTAGCATGAGAGGTAGGACTCCAAGAAAATTGCTTCAACAAGTGAACGATTGGCATCGGCGGCTTGGTATGGAAAGAAGACAAAAGAATTTAGAGTGGGAACGTTCAAATATAGGTGAATTGCATTTGGAAGTAGGGAATGTGGAAAAGAACAGAATAATAAACTGGCGTATAAGAGAACTCCTAAGCACAGAGGAACTTATTGACGATGGAAGAGCGTTGAATCATTGTGTTTATTCTTATGCCGATTCCTGCTATAACGGAAAAACATCAGTTTGGTCTTTGGAGAGTGAAGATGAAGGTATACGAGAGAAGGTTCTGACGATTGAAGTCTTACTGGAGGAAAATCTTGTCCGTCAGGTTCGTGGAAAGCGAAATCGGTTACCCTCTCTAAAAGAGAAAAACATGCTGATGCGGTGGGTCAGGAAGGAAAAACTGGATTTAGCTGAATATGTTAACTTTGATTAAGGTTAGTAAAATGTTTTGATTTCCACGTTTATTTGTTTTATTATTTCCGATATAATCTTTCATAAGCGTGAATGTTAAAACAGTATACTATCATAATATTCTGATACCTAATGAATACATAATCACCTGTGTTTTACATTGTATCGTATTGTATTCACAAATCAACATAATACCATTTCTATTAATAATTGTCTCATTTTCGGTTGTTAGTATAGTAATGCTGTAGGACACAAACTAACAGTTTGTTCTACAAAAAGGGACATTATATGTTAGAAATGGTATAAGAATTACCAATTTTGAACCATCTGTACCTTGAAACCCTTGTTTATATGAAAACGTCTATTAAACTTTTATAGTACTTTTGGAAAAATACATCCATTTTGAAGTTAATTTGGAGGGAATAGATGGCAAAAAAGAAAAAGTTACCACAAACTAAAATCAGTCTTGATCAAATCGCATGGAAAATGCGTGAGCATATTGAGCTACTAGGGTTTTCTTCTGTTGAACAATATAAACTCTGGTGTCGTCAACATAATTTCAGCTGCGGAATAAATAAAAATTCACTTCAACGTCGAAACGAAATTACTGCTGCGAAGTCAATACAATTATCCGAAATAATGGCGAAAGAAAAGAAGGGACGCAACCTAAAGGATATAATACCAAAGATATATGTAGAAGAACTTGATGGTGAAGACCTAAGAAATCCGATTGCAAAAGAAATTGCACTTGCTTTTGAGAGAAGTAATTGTCGCGATGTGCTTCAACGATTATTGTTATATATTGGGGAAAACTCTGGTTTGTTAAAAGATACTTTGTATATTAAGGGAATTGAAGCGATTGCAAATCATTCAGAAAGTTGGATACGTCACTTAGAAACATGGCATGTCAAAAGACATAACCGTACCCGTCAGTTTTCAGACCTTCTTCGGCATTTATTCGTGGCTTATGATGTGCCATCTTTTATGGATCAGGTTTGGTTCACTGATAGCGAGACACACCAGGAATGGTATAAACATATTGGTGTTGGGAACAATATCCGAACCGCACCTGAATTACCTGTGGTACTTACGAAAAAGATGGCACACCATTTTCTAAATGCCCCTAAGCAATACACGATTGACGAAGCACTAAGATGGGGACAAGTTCAGGCGTTAGGTGGGGATAGACGTTTAGTTGATGCTCTTCGCGGGACACGATTAATCAAAAATTATAGCAATGATGATTTCTGGTTGAATGTAATTCGGTTCTTTATTGCGAATCCAATGTTGGATGTGAGTCATGTGAATCCGATTATTGACTTCATCTGGAATCAAAAATTCCAGAATCGACGAGTCTTTGTTGAAAGAGGAGTGATTGAGGAAATAGATCCTCCACAACCAAACTTCAATATGAAAGGTCGGACACCTGACACATTGCTCCGACAAGTTAATGATTGGCACAGGACGCTTGGGAAGAAAAGAAGGCAAGGGAATCTAATATGGGAACATTCCAATATCGGTGAATTGCATTTGAGTGACCGGAGTGGAGCAAAGGACAGGACCATTAACTGGCACATTAGAGAACTCCTAAGCACAGAGGAACTTATTGACGAAGGTAGAGCATTGAAACACTGTGTTTATACTTATGCGGATTCCTGTGTTAGTGGAAAAACGTCTATTTGGTCGTTAGAGGTTGAAGATGAGGATAGCCGAAAGAAGGTTCTGACAATTGAATTATTATTGGGAGAAAAACTTATCCGTCAGGTTAGAGGAAAAGGGAATCGAAGTCCTACACAAAAGGAAAAAAACTTGTTGATGCGATGGGTAAGGAAGGAAAATCTGGAAATCGCTGACTATGTCAGGTTTGATAGTAGATAAGATATAGAACTGATTTCTTGATAGATTATACCATTTCTAAAATATAAAATACCATTATCAGTGCAGTAAAATCTGGAATAAGTAATGCTGCAAATGTTGCTCTTACCCTCCTAATATCGATAAATTTTACTATGGCACATAGAAATCCATCTTAGAAATAAAATATAGGCAGGTATTATAAACCCGCCTATTTTATGTAGGACAACCTATTTTTTCGCTCTATAGTCTTTTAATAAGTTATTAATCTTATCAAGAAACTCTTGTGAGTATATGTCCCCAATTAATGCATTGTGAGTTTCAGTAGCTATGGTATCCCAAGCATCTGTTGCATCATCCTCAAACTCAACAATCTTAATACCTGCTCTCTTTGTCAGTGCTTCAACAGACCTATCATTATCTCTACGGATATCCTGTATCAACAATCTCATATATTTTTTCCCCGCTTCACGTAAGACCTTCTGTTGTTCAGGGGTAAATTTATCAAACTTTTCCTTTGTGATTACAATCGCACCTACACCAGCATTTACTGGCAGTTTCGTCATGTATTTGAATTTATCGTGCCATTGCAAGGCAATCGTAACGTAAGGTGATGCAGTTAACGTGTTGAGTTGACCTGAGTGCAGTGAAGACAATACTTGGTTAACTTCTCTGGGTACGGTTGCGATATTAGCTCTTTTGAAAAATTCAATACCAATCTTATCGCTTGTTCGAACCCACATTTTTACACTTGGGGACTGGAGGTCTGCAATTGTTTTTATTGGTTGATTACTGAAAATGTAATAAAAACCGATGTCTCCCATCCCAATGAGAACATAACCTTTATCCAGAAATACTTTATCTAAATCCTTAAGTAAAATGTCGCGAACATAATCAAGTTCTTCATAGTTTTTAAACAATCGAGGTAGTTGGAAGATCAATACCTCTTCATTTATTTCACCAAGACCGGTAGCCGTCATTGCCCCCGCATGAATCAGTCCAGTTCGCATTTTACGTATGACATCCAGTTCATCTCCCTGAATACCATTGGCAAAGAATTGGAATTTGATTTGACCATCAGTGTTTTTAGAGATTTCTTTTGCCATTGCATCAAAATTGTTCATCCATGTTGACCCTTTAGGTGCATAAGTGGCGAACTTAATCGACTCAACAGCCAGAAGGCTTGCTGGCAAACAAAACATGCCAACAATAAATACAATCATACCAACGAAACTTGCAACATATGTCCTAAAACTTAATTTATTATATACCATTATTCTGTGTCTCCTTCTTCCATTTCTGTATCAAAAAGTACATCAGTTTGAGAAAGCCAACGTTTAGCGCGGGATTTTGCTATTGATGTCGCCGCTTCTTGTCCTGGATAAATATCGTTTGGTGCATGAATGACTTCCTGTAGTGATTTTGTATAAAGATCAACATCAAGTTTCGGGTAAGCATAATATCGGGCAAGATAAAATTTACTCATCAGGAACTTCCCGCTGTTGATTTCATCAACTTTTTCGATGTGTTCTTTTGCTTTATCAGGATCTCCACCGATTGCTGGTGGGCGGTCCCCGTAATAGACAGCATAGAACAAATGCGCGCTACCGAAGTAGAAAGTTTCATCTAACTCAAGCACACGACGCATCATTAACTCCACGCGAGCAAGGTCTATAACTTGCATTGGATCATCTTTCTGTAGGCTAATACCGCGTGCGATTGAATAAGCAGCCCAAAAAATCGGCTCTACATCCTTCTTTTTCAATTTTTGCAATGCACTTTCAAACGATTCACTATCTACAGATCTCCCTTTCTTGAAGATTTTATTTGACTTTGCTAATGCTTTGAATGCATACATTTCAGATCTCGTGTAATGCATAATCGCTTTTTCACGCATCTCGTCAGCAGTTTCAGTGTTCCCTGCAATTTCTGCATCTTCCATCTTGTCTTCGAGAAATCCGCTATAAGAAGCATGTGCTCTTGAAGTCTTAACAATCAGAGATTTATTCCCTAACTTAGCTAATCGTTCAAGTGTCTTTAGGTTTTTCTCAAGTGTAGTTTCTACCACAACTAAGTCACCTTCCTCTTGAATTTTGGAAAGTTTACTTAGTCCACATCCCCCTATGAGTATTGATAGAAAAAGTATAATAGCGATGTGATTAATGAATTTATTGTTAATCATCTGTGTAGAAATCCTCCCCAATATGTAATGTAGGTTTATATAAACACCATTTGGATCTACAATGTTATTACTGAAATTATCATTTCCCTAATGATAAAGAAATAGTGGTATTTCGGTATCTTGAATGAGATGTTGCGTTACGCTTCCAAGGAAAAATTCTCTGACACTCATTCTCCCATACGCTCCCATTACGAGTAGATCAATATTATTTTCAGAAATATAGGATTTTATTATTTCATCAGGAATACCACTCGCTTTGACAAGGTTCGGTTGTATACTATATCCTTGAAAAAATTGTTCTAAATTCGATAATAGCATATCTGCAGCATCAGTATTATCATTGACAGTAAGCAATGTTATATCACAGTTGTTCCATATTCCCAATAATAAAAACATGTGAACTGCCTTTGCAGCGGGAACACTATTATCATAAGCAACCAAAACCTTTTCTATTTTCCGCACTGAATCAGGAACAGCAAGAACGGGTGCGAGTCCATTCTTCAATATTTTCTCAAGTGTTCCGAAGGTTTCATGATCAGTATATCCGAAAAAGGATTTTTTACCAATGACAGTAAAATCATGGAATTTTGATTCTTCTACGATTTCAGAGAATGGACTACCTGTATCTGCATGCAGGATTGCCTTTATGTTTCTGGATTCACATGTTTGTGCAAATTCATTAAGAATTACCTTAGCCTTATCTTGTGTCTCTGCTAAGAGTGTTTCCTCACGTTGCACCTCATAGTGTGCTCCACCAAGGGGAACTGGTCCACCAGTCGATTGAATTCCTGGTAGATCGATAATAGCAACACCTGTAATAGTCGCATCTTGTCTTTGTGCAATTTCACATGCATATTCCTTCGCTGCTTGCGCGTAAGTGGAACCGTCTAATCCAAGCAGAATCTTTGCATAATCTGGATTTCCCATTGTAAGGGATTCCTCCTTTCTTGTTATTTGAGATGGCGATTTGTGTGACAAATTATTCTATAGTCAAGGTCTTGTTGTAAATGTGAATAATATGCTCATAAAATGGTAGTCTCAATATTAGTATCGTGTTTTTTCAGGTTGTATTTGATATAAATGGTAGATCAACTACTGTCCCGTCAACTTTCTCCATTTGTGTCTGTATCTGAATCGGAGTGCCATTCTCAATGTATACCATTCGAAGATATCCTAATGCAATATGCTTTTCAAGTGTAGGTGAATAGGATGAACTTGTAATCCATCCAATTTTTTTCTCTCCATCAACTATAGAGGAATTCTGTGGTACTGGTTTTTCTGCATGAATTTCAACACCGCGTAAGAGACGATTCGGGTGTCCTTGATACTTCATTCTGGCGACGATCTCCTGTCCAATATAGCATCCTTTCTCAAAGTCAATTGCGTGATCTAATTCTGCTTCAAGCGGGAAAACCGCATCAGTTAATTCCATTCCGTATCTTGGTGTACCCGCTTCAATTCTTAGTGACTCAAGGGCATCCCACCCGATGGGAACAATATCTGCCGTTGTTGTCAGCTTCTTCCAAAGCCATTCCAACCTATCAGAAGTAGTATATAGATAGAACCCATTTTCACCAACATATTCTGTCCGTATACAACCTATCCATTGATTATCAATTTCACAGGAAAGAGAGTGATGTTCTGCTAATTCACATATCCCTTTTAATCCAAAAACTGATTCAACAAGTTCTGGAGATTTTTGTCCGAAAATCGTAATTGCACCAACTCTATCAGTTACGATGTTTAGTTCCACATCATCTGCAATAATGTACTTGTCCAATTCTGTAAAGGTTTGTTCTACACTTTCAGGAGCAGTGCTGAGATAGATTGTATCTTCAAATATATATACCTTCATATCCGCTATGATTTTACCACGATTAGTTAATAAAGTGGCATAATTACCTTCGCCAATAGATAGGTTTTCAACACCGTTAGATATTAACCGATGTAAAAAAACGGCTCGATCCTCACCAGTCAGACTGAGTGTTCCAAGGTATGATATGTCTGCAATTCCAATACCATTTCTTACTGCCTTATGTTCTGTAATAGGATCAGAAAAACAGACTGCTATATTCCAACCATCGTGTCTTTCACCAAATGTCGCGCCAAGTTTGTGATGTACATCATGAAGTGGTGTAATTTTCATATTTTACCTTTTATTTTCAAAAATCAAAACATCCGTTCTAACCGCCAAAATAACTTCGGTGTGCGTAATTTGGAATCTGAGGTGAGTGGTATGGAAAAATCAAATACATTAGTAATAGGAAATGGACTGCCTAAAGGACTGAGAAAAATTGAAAAACCGACACCAACCGAGGATTTGAAATCACTCACTGAAAAGTTGGTAAATGGATTGTCACCATACCACCATACTTGTCCAATATCTATAAATGTACTTAATGCCCATCCCAAGTAAGCATTTACATCAGTATCTATTGATATTTCGTCTGCAATTCGATGTTCCACATTAAGTAGAATTCTCCTATCACCAGCAAAGGAGTTGAAACTGTACCCTCGAATTGTCTTTGATCCCCCAAGATAAAGAAGTCTTTGCCTTGGTAATGGTTCATCAGCGAAATCCCCGACAATACGAAAATTGATATTATGTATTCCCACCAGCGGATTGTAACGGACCAGTTCAAATTTGTAGACATTGTATGTAAGATCACCTCCGAGATACCCACCTGCCATTTCAACCCCAATATTACCTCTCCAACCACGTCGTGTTCGTTCATTGGGTCTCAGGATCATTTGACTTGCGAGATTTTCAGCATTATCAAGCCGTGATTTATGATCTCTGGTATCAAAAGTGTAACTTAAGTAAAGCAACTGCAGGGATCCAATATCAATCCGTGGATTACTTAGTTTTACCAGACTTGTTTGTAAGTAACTCCAGTTTGTGGATTTAAATAAATTGTCATGGTTATCAAGCGTATATTCAAGACGAATCTGTGAGTATTGTCCAAACTTATTTGCTATCCAAAAATGTTGTCCTTGTCGTTGATAGTAATTGTCAACTGAAGTGCCATAAAATGAATCACTTAGACTTATTTCAGCTGGTCGCAGACGTAGGTTACCACTACTATAATCAGTTAATTTGAATAATCCTGCACCTAAAGTCAACGGAAAACGCTTAAAAAAGCTGTTTTCAATTCCAACATGATAGTTTAGAATTTTACTTGAAACACCAAGACTGATTGAGCCGAAGATTTGTTCTTCATTAATATATCGAGTTGAGAGTGTTCCTCCTGCTCCGAGTGCAACCCCATGAACGCGGTTGTAGCCTACAATTGGAAACCAATTAGGTTGTATCAATGATTGTTCTTTTATTTCAACAATCAGTATATTTTTTCCTCCTTCGCGTTGTGTATGCCAATCACTAACAGATTTGAATGCTTCCTTGGTTTGACTGAGTTTTTTCTGCATATTATTGACTTTTGCTTGTCCGAGGGAATGAAAATAAACACCTTCAGTATCTATATCAAGTGCGGTTATGAGTTCAGCGCGCGAGATCTTCCTATTACCAGTGAAACGAATCTCATCTATTTTACCTTCATTTATATTATACTGTAATACATCATTGACAACATGATGTGATACCTCAGCAAATGGGAAGCCACGGTTTACATAGAAATCGTTAATCATCAGTTGTTTATATTTTATATTTTCGAGAGTGATATACCCAGGTAAAATATCATACCAATCTTTGATGAATTTGTTAGGAAAACTTTTATTGCCGATGATTGACACTAATCTTGCATAATTCACAGGTGCTTCCGTGAAACTGATTTGTACAGTTACTTTATAGTGAGTGTTTTTGTTGAGATTCGCATTTTTCGTACTTTCAACACTGTCAGATATTGCATTTTCAAAAGAACCAATTGATTTATCGTCTGATTGGTGTTTCTCTCCTAAGGTATTCATAAGAACTGTTTCTAATTTCACTTCTTCAAACCAATCATTATTGTCTAATTCACTTATCAGTCGGGATAGTTGTTCGTTTGTAATGGTACTTCCAACACGAATTGGTATCTGTTCTAACACATCTTCTGTTGGAATAGTTTTGTTTCCCTTAATTTCAATTGCTTCAACAATAAACTTTTCAGATATCTCATACAATTCCGTCAGGGATGGTTGTTTCTTAATTAAACTTAATTTCCCCATACCCTCTTTCCAATGGGGCCACCACGGATATTTCTCATCATTTATCGGCAACCAGTAACTGTACTCACGGTGTATAATTGGGTTCAACTCATCTCCATTTACACGTTTAGTTTGTGATTTTCGATGAACATTGAATAACCAAGTTTCATTTGTGCTTTTTTCCTTTATTTTATGGGGTATTGCAATTTCTAAACTCCAGTAATTTGCGTAGATTTTGGTTGCGACAATTGCATCTGATTTCCATGTACTATCCCCCTGGAACCGCACGACTGAATCATCAGCCTGTTCCCGTTTTATATCATTTGGAGCGAATCTAAAATTTGGGAAACCTTCTTTAGTTACCCACTGATCGAAAAGACCACCAATAGGGTTAATTATGATATGTGAATAGGAAGACGACTCTGGAGTCATATCAAGTAATAATTCAACCGACTCATCTTCCCATATTGGTGAATCATGTTGTGTTTGTGATACACGTGGAATCTGCTTGTCTTGTATGTGTGCTCTTATTCCAATGTAAAAGTATCGAGGATCCCACAATAAATAAACATCTGTCGGATTTTCAGCAGTTTCAGTCCCCATTGGATTCTGAAATGTATGAAGTGCGGTAGCATTTAACCATGCTGTTTCAGATAAATTGCCGTCAATAGTAGGCGTGAATGGTGTTTGGTAAACAGGTTGAACAATATTATTGGCAAGGTTTTCCTGCAAACTTTTGTTGATATATTCTTTAGGTGCATTATGTAATTTAGGATTAGGCAGTATAGATATTGTACCAGTAGAGGACAATTGCATTAGAGGACCTCCACCATTCATTACGATAATACCGTTGTCCGTTTCTGAAGGGATATTAAGCATATAATCTTGGTCCGTATTCATAAATTTAATATCCGCAGGATAGTCTTTTGGTAGAAGTAGTCCTATATTACCTCCAATAGCAGTTAGTTCCAGCGATGCTGCAAGTTCATCCAAAATTGATAAATCAATTGAACCGTTGTCTGTCTGTAGTTGATTTTCACCGGGTACCAACAATATTGATCCATGAATACGCCCCTTTTTTACTACCACATCCAAGTTTCCAGAAGTCTCATCTAAATGCACGTTACCCATCTCATTTATAATCATTACCTTTCCACGTAGACGGTTTAAGTACACATCTCCTTCCTTTACACTGAGTTGAACAGAGATATCAGGTGGCGTTCTTATTTCATAGTTCAATTGGAGATGTTTGATTACATCAGGCATTCTTTGCAACCTTAAATTCGAATCTGAATTATCCTCTGGTATATCTGTATTCAATTCAAGTAATCCATTCTTTATTTTTCCAGAAATAGAAATGTCTTGTAGAAAAGCTTGCGTAAAACTGGGTTGATTTTCTGAAACGTGTTTTTCAAGGGTTACGCTAATTATGTCTTTGTTTTTTTCAGTATCATCTATTGTAAGTATTCTAATGTTTCCGGGAATGTCTAATTTAAGATCTATTTGTAAGACATCACTATAACTGAATTCTTGGGATGAGGTTAGGTAGGAAGTAAATGTTTGGTCTGATTCTGTCTGTTTTCCTAAGAATCTTCTAAGTTTAGCGTCATCTGACTGATCCCCGTAAGCTTGGATAGGTAAAGTGGATTGGCTGATGACAAATATAAAAAGATAAAAGGACAATTGGCAATATCTGAACTTGCCAATATATCTAATCATATCAATAAAATAGGTGAAAGTACGTGATGGTGAAACTGCAATTTTAGATGAAGTGTCGTTGTAATATTTTATTTCAGTTGCAGACAACATCATGGTACCCATTGATTAGTAATGAAAGAAAATTGACTTGACACTATATTAATAATACTTTATACTTATTTAATATGTCAAGGAGATTGTTAATCTAAAGTAACTTCTTTAAGGATAAAATCGTTATTGTACAGATAGGTTAATTCTTTGTTGTTGACCATTCCAATAATTGTATTTTGTGGAGTAATTTGATGTCCAATTCGCTTACAGATTACCGGTTCTCTTTCGGACCTTGGAACATACACGAGGGTGCCGATCCTTTTGGACCTCCTGTGCGTGAGTCATTCAGTTTTGATGAAAAAGTTGGTTTCTATCGAGAACTCGGATTTGTTGGTATTCAATTTCATGACGATGATGTTGTGCCTGATATTGACGATAAAACACATTCAGAAATCATCTCACGTACACGAAATGTTAAGTCACAACTTGAAAATCACGGATTGGTAACAGAGGTAGTTGCTCCAAGACTCTGGGAATCTCCTCTGACGATTGACGGTGCTTTCACATCAAATTCGGCAAATGAAAGGCAGTATGCGATTGAACGTTCTAAACGTTGTATTGATGTTGCTAATGAACTTGGGTGCAAAAATTTTGTGTTATGGCTTGCACGTGAAGGAACATATATCCGTGAAACCAAGAGTTCATCTGACGCAGTTGGACAGATTTTAGATGCAATAAATGTTCTACTTGATTACGATCCTGAGATACGGATTTTGATTGAACCTAAGCCGAATGAACCCATGGATATTGCCTATATTCCTACAATAGGACATGCAATTGGATTGGCTTATGCAAGTACCGATCCAGACCGTGTTGGTGGTTTAATCGAGAGTGCCCATGCTATTCTTGCCGGATTGGAACCATCCGATGAAATGGGTTATGCATTATACCATAATAAACTTTGGAGTGTACACCTGAATGACCAGAATGGTCTAAAATTTGATCAAGATAAAGCCTTTGGTTCTGCTAATTTACGCCGCGCCTTCAATCAAGTTCGCATCCTTGAAGAGAACGGATACGGTAAAAATGGGGAATTCATTGGATTAGATGTTAAAGTTATGCGAACGCAACCACGTGATATTTCTACAAAACACTTACTAAGTAGTCGTAGAACCTTTTTACATTTACTTGAAAAAGTACGCACGTTGAACAGAAAAGTAGAACAGGAGTTTATTGCTGCAAGAGATTACGAAGGTCTAGATATTTACATATTGGAACACTTACTGGGGAAATAAAAAATTAATTGAACCACCTAATATGCCATCCTACCTTGCATAAGATCAACCCCTTTACAGCAATACCTTTAGGACAATTGAGGGATAATTAGAATGAAAATTGATCAGAAGTTACTTTTTCCTGGCAAACCTTTATGTGTAAAGGATGAACCATGTTATCGGTCAGTTGTTCTGGTCGGTCCACCGGGTGTTGGTAAAGGAACGCAAGGGAAACTTCTTTCACATATACCCGGTATTTTTCACCTATCCAGTGGAGATATGTTTCGTCAACTTGACGAAGAATCTGAATTAGGACAACTATTTCACCATTATGCCACCCATGGTGAATTCGTTCCAGATGATATTACACTTAAAACATGGCAGACATACATCAGGTCAAAGATTGATGAAGAAGCATACCATCCAGAAACCGATTTACTTGTATTAGATGGTATTCCTCGTAACATCGCACAAGCGGATTTATTATTCCCCCATATTGATATTCTTAAGGTGCTTTTTATGGTGTGTGAAGATCGAGAAGTTATGTTTCAACGTATTCGTGGACGTGCCCTAAAGGAACACCGACGTGACGACGCAGATGAGTTAGTTGCTCGATACCGTTGGGACTTATATAAACGCGATACGGAACCTTTGATAGATTATTATCCTCAAGAATTAGTTAGAATTATTGATGCTGACAATATCCCTGCACACGTATTACATCAAATATTATCCGTAATTGTTCCAATACAAAAAAGGTGCTTTTCTCCCCCTAATATATAATACCGTTATTCATTTCTCCATACAGCAAAATTACATACAGTTAATCGAAACGACGATATAGACGAATCTCCGGATGAATCAGTGCCCGTATAGGAAATGGGGCATCGTTGTCGGATATTCTGATACCGATGAATCGTGGTATACGTTGGAAAGTCTTGTGTAGTTTATATTTACTTTCCTCTCCTAAAATCACATTGTAAAATTGTAGAGTATCTTCAAGTGCAATTTCTTGCAACGGGTACCAATCAATTTGACTATAGTTTCTTGGATTCTGTTGATAATTCAGAAAAACTTCCATATTGGGGTAGATGATTAAAACCCATTCCGATTCCTCCTCTGCCAGTTCAAGGTCAATATCAGGAATAAGCCAATCAAATAGGAGAGTTGGTGAACGCGATATTGATTCATCTTGAGGAATGTTCTCAGAAACCCATTGTGTTGCTTCCTGACCTGTAGGTTGTGAAACCGTTACTGAAACAAATGCAGCTGTATATATGAATGAATATAACCAGACTGCAATTCCTATAGGTAATGCTATCCGTTTGTCAAATGAAGTGAGAAATACACCGATGAGTACTGTTAGTGAAGGATAGAGTATTAGCAGATGACGCGTGAACGATACTTTGTATGAACCTATAAACAGTAGATACGGAATAATAAAAGAGAGAAATAACAATCCATGCTGAACTTGATTATTAAGCGGGTATTCTATTGTATGACGTTTTACTAATGAAGAGACTGTCTTAAAGAGTGTACAGGCTACACTTATGCCTGCCATTAAGGCAAGTGGTAACCCCAATCCCCATTTGAACAATGTTCCTAAATATAGAAACCGTTGCAGCAGCCCTGTGTCATTCGTTGAAAATAGACCAAAATGTCCACGATGATAATGTATTGTCTCAAACCAGAAATCGTCAAAGAAGTGATTCCAAACTGGAGAAAACAGATCAATCAACCAATATGGACAGAGGAGAGAAAATGTTATTGCACATATTCCCATTATTGTTACGAATTTCCGATAGAAGTATTTTGTCTGAAATAAGGTAAGTAGAGAGAGACAAACAAAAACAGTAGTGAATTTTACTGCAATACTGATCCCTGCGGTAATACCTAACAAAACACAGGTTCGGAATGATAGGTTCGTGTCACGTGATACAAACCAAAGAAAAAGTGTCACACAAAAGGTTGCAGGTATATCAACAAGTGCAAAACGTGACTCGTTTGTAACATGTAACATAGCAACTGTCAAAAAGGCAGCAGCAATCTGACCAACACGCTTGTTGTAACACTTTGTTCCGAGACAATAGGTTAACCATATTGTCCCAGTTGACAATATGACGTTTATGAATCGAGCAATCCAGATTATATTTGTCTCGGTTATATCCATTCCAAAGATTGATAGTATTTTACTTACTAAAGCTACAAGGTAAAACCATGAGGTTCCGGGCCAGTTATAGATTGATGGTGGGGCAGTGAAATTGATGAGATTTAGGATGTCTTGTGCAATTAATGTTTCGCGTGGGTCAGGAGAGTCAGGTAAACCAACTCCTATACCAAGTAGACGTATTATGAATCCGAAAACAAGGATGACAGCTATTACAACAATGTTTAGACCAGAGGAGTTATGTCTAAGTGTGGTCAGGACTTTCATATAACATTATTGGGAAACCTTTACCCACAATTCAGAAGGAAGTATTTCTGGTACTTGTACAATTTGTGTTGTCATTGGAGGGAATTCTATCTGCTTTAATATGGTTTCCCAACGTTTAGGTTGAGTAATCTCAACATAGACAGGTACAAACCCTAAATTGAGATAGGTCTTAATCGCTGGGATGCGAAAGTCATCTGTGTCCAGCATGGAACAGGAGAATCCATGGTCGCGAAAGTAATACAAAACGGCAAGTGACACCCACTTTCCAAGTTTCTGTCCGGTGTGTTCCCCTAATACACCAACCATGTGGACATATCCAACATCTGTTTCATTAACGGATTGTCGCCATGCACAAGCAGTACCGACAGGCTTGTCTTGATACGTTACAAAGAAGAGTCCATCTGGAACAAATACATCACGACTGGTAATTTCATTATGAGTATCCTGTGCTGTGCGTTCTCTCCCACCAAATGAATCGCTAATAATGTTTGCCCAATGCACATCATCACCTTCTTGGTACGAGCGGATACTATATCCATCAGGAAGTTCTAATTTTGGCAAATCATCAAGATTGGGTCGTACCATTCTAAGTTGGCGTGCCATTTGCTTATTCCTTTTGATGCTGTAAGAAATGTATCAGGTAGTTTCTTTCCATGTGAAATTTAATCTATAGTGAACTTTAGAATTAACGGGACATTTTGAGATGTCCGATGGAACTCCTATTCCCGATTATCAGTGAGTTTCATCGCGATTCGGATATCGCTCCTACAGAATGTAAGATGTCGTAGGTCGCTGTGCTCACTCCGACCTACGAAGACTGTAAGAAATGTATCAGGTAGTTTCTTTTCATGTGAAATTTAATCTAAATCAGTCGACTAATACGATTCTAACCAAGTTACCGTCTTTTTTGAAAACAACTTTAGTCTTTCTCCGTGTCAGCATAATAACTGTTGACGTGTTCATGGATTGGTTGTCGTTCAAGGTTGGCGTGTGTGTCTGCACGACTGGCAATACCCGTGATGGCATCTACTGATTCGTCTGCCTTAAATCGTAAGTATAGTTTTTGCGATTTTGCAGCCATTGATGGATTTTTTAGTGCGCGATAACAACGCATAATATTGTAGTGTGCATCCAAATCTTCTGGATCTACTTCAAGTGTCTTTTGGAAATGTGTTAAAGCGGTATCATATTCGCGTTTAAGATAGTGCGTTCTTCCCATTACATTGCGAACACGAGTATCACGCGGGAACTGGGATATGGCATGTTGAAGATGTTGAATTGCTAAGTTATATTTTCCATAAGACTCTTGAACCAATGCATAAAAGTAGTGAACTTTAGCTCGGTGCGGGTTATCTGGTGGTAACTGTCTCTGAATTTCAAATGCCTTATCAAGCATTTTTTCTGCATTTGGCATATCACCTTCTTTGATGTAGCAACGTGCTAAATTAACCCATCCATCAAGGTAATCTGGTTCTAATTTGGTTACCTCTCTAAATGCATTTATAGCAGACCTGAGATCTCCTTGTAATAGTTGTCCTATGCCGTAATCATTCCAACGTTCACGTGCATTTGCCACTTCTGATTTTTGCTGAGGGACATACAGGTTTGCAGGTTTGACATGAAGTGTTGCAATAGCATCTGCCATAACGGTGATCGGAAGGTTGGGAATCTCCTTTACTTCGCCTGCGACATCGGATGTATCTCCCGTCCAGACCCAATTTCCATCGTCGTAACCTTTATCCACTTTATAATCTGTATCCTCAGGATCGCGAACACCCGCATAAGCCCATTGAGTATGCCACCAGTTGAATTTGCGATGTTTCAACTTCACTTCCAATTTGAGAGTATCACCACAATCCTCTGGTATTTCTAAGCGATAGCGAACAGTATCAGCTGCACCGGGAGGAATAGTACGGGAATATAAGATGGTTCGCATCGCCCAAGCATTACGTTTATTTATTAGATTGCCGTGTTCATCCAACATATAAGCACGATAGAAATGTGCACTCGGATCAACAGGACCATTTCCATCCGGGGCGTCGATTCTTCCGTTCCAAAACACAATCTTTCCGTTCTCATCTGTGGCTTTCACCTCAAGCCAAATGTCAAATGCATCTATTGTTCCAGCGGGGAATTGATGTCCGATACCTCGCGTTCTAACGATGACTTCAATGAGTGGGTCATCACCTCGCTTGATTTCAGATCCATCTTTTGGTATTGGTTTACCATTTGCGAATAGATCTAAAGTGAGCACATCATTTTGTAGGAAGTCAGTCACGATTTGGAGTTGTTCCTCATGTTGATTCACAAATGGGAGTGCTGTGTTTGCAGCTGGAAAACGATGGCTATGAACTTTACCTTTTATGTTTCCTGCATCTTGAGAGTCAACTAAGGGCATGTGACAATCAACACATTTTTTAGCATTCTCTGGATAGTAAAATGAAAGAGCACCTTGGTGTGAAACTCCACTTTTTTGCCATTGATCGTAGTCGTTGAAACCGCGCACCCATTTGAAATTATTTACAGGGAAGTCTAAATGAACTTTATGACAGGTTGAACAGAATTCGGCTGTATTTTCACGGTGAAAAGGTTTGAGGAAACTTCTACGATGTGGTTCTGGATCGAGTCGGATAAGATAGTTGTGCAGGCTGCGTATGATACTATTGTTACTTGTTGCTATTTCATGGAGCGGAGGATATTTAATCACATATCCACTATTCCCCATCGTATCTTTAACGCGTTCAATTGAGTGACAGGCAGTACATGCTAATCCTGCTTGTGCTGCGGGTGTATGAAGATTCTCACGTATCGGTTTGTCCATGACACCGTTGAGTAGTATTGCTGGGTCGTGGCAACCCCCACACCATTTTGAGGGTTGAATTCCATTTACTTCCTGCATATAGACAATTGACTTACGGTACCATTGGTTGTTGAACGAAGAGAAGTGATGAGCAGATTCATTCCATTGTCTGTAGATGTCAGGATGGCATCCCGTTGTAGCACACGATTCTGAAGTGAGAAAGAAGTCTGTGGGTATCAAGTCTCCTGTTTCTGTTTCAACGGATGCAGGGAAAAAATGACCTGTTGGTCCTCCTCCTTCATCATACATGCTTGCAGGTGGCAATGCAGGATTAATGACAAGATAGTCTTTATTCGGAAAGAAATGTTGGGATAGTTTTGCCCCTATTGGGAAGAACATAACACCTATGATAACAACAATCAATGTTCTTTTGAATCTGGGTGAAAGACTGGTGCTATCCTTCAACAAGTGAATACAAAAAAGAAGACTACCGATGCTTATGCTGACGATGTGGGTAAAAAGAAGCCAGCGATATGGAGTGGTCGCACCGACTATCATTAGATAGCCACCACTTACAATACCGACAAATAAACTGACAATACTTATTCGCCCAAGATTTGATATGTTTTTGATTTTTTGAAAGATGTAGATGCTGAATGGAATTAGTAAGACTATACCAAGTAATAAGTGGAATAAAACGTTAACGATATAGAAAAGAGTTGGTTCACCGTAACTGAAAAGATAGGCACTATTGATAAGCAATAATAGAAAAGCGTATATGGAAAATTTGCGCATTGGTTCTTATGAAAAGGTAAGGATTATGGTTGTTTAGATTAGATAGGTTATATTAGCAGGTAAACTTATTTCATCCTGCAGTATAACCACCATCAATTGGTAATGCAATCCCTGTAACGAAGGCAGATTCATCAGATGCGAGGTACAATGCCCCATAAGCTATTTCTTCAGGTTGTCCAAGTCTACGTAGTGGGTGTTTATCAGCCAGTTTCTGGTATTCCTCAGGGGTTTTGACAACACCTGCGACCAAAGGAGTTTCTACGAAACCTGGACAGATACAGTTGACACGGATATTGTCTGATGCATAATCAAGTGCCATGCCACGTGTTAAGTTTGTGACAGCACCTTTAGAGGCAACATACGCAGCACGAACGTCAGCACCGACAATTCCGTATATTGATGACATATTGATGATTGAACCGCAACCATTTTTTTGCATTGCTGGAATAGCTGCCTTTGCACAAAGAAAAACCCCTGTAAGGTTGACATCCAAACAACGATGCCAATCTTCTTCAGAAAGTTCAGCAACTGGTAAACGCATTGCAATGCCCGCGTTATTGAAAAGTATATCCAGTTTTCCGAATGTATTTATTGTATTTTCAACCATATTTACCGTGTCTGATCTGACTGTCACATCGGTTTTTACAAAAATTGCATCTTTACCATCGTGTTGAATATCTGAGGCAGTTTTCTGCCCACCATCCATATCTATATCTGCGACAACGATTTTCGCTCCGTGTTCCGCGAAGAGTATTGCAGTGGCTTTTCCTATCCCAGAGGCTGCACCTGTAATGATTGCAACCTTATCCTTAAGTCGCACAGTTAAACTTTTTCCTTCCAAGCAGCTGGATTGTCTTCTGGTTCACCAATCTTATTTCTCAAAACGCCTATATTTTCAATTTCAAGTTCTATAACATCTCCTGGTTGAATCCATCTGTCCAGTTCCCAACCACATCCTTTTCCTACAGTTCCTGACCCCAAAAATTCACCTGGAAAAAGCGTTTCTGATTGTGAAACAAAAGAAATCATTTCTGCAAAGGAGTAGTACATATCCGATGTATTCCCTTCAGACCAAATTTCTCCGTTGACCCTTGCTGTCATCTTTAAATTATATGGATCTCCTATTTCATCAGGTGTTACAAGACAGGGACCCATAATATTACTATTGTCGAAATCCTTACCTTTTGCTGGACCGAGTGAAAGAGACATATGACGGAATTGTATGTCACGTGCACTGATGTCGTTATAAATAGTATATCCTGCAATGTATTCAGGTGCTTCTTCTATAGATATATTCTTCCCGACTTTACCAATATAAACACCCCATTCCAATTCAAAATCAAGTTTTTCTGTATAGTTTGGCCATGTAACAACTGCTTCGTGTCCTGCGATGGAAGCGGGACTTGTACTTCCTCGATAGTAGTTAGGAAGTTTGAACCATTCAGGTGAAATTTCCTTTCCAGTAATTCGTGCTGCTGCATCCATATGGGTTTTGAATACACCGAAATCTCGTAAACTCATAGGTTGTGGAAATGGTGCTAATAGTTGAATGTCTGATGCCGATAATACTATTTGAGGTAGGTCTTCGCCATTATTGAGTTGCTGTTCAACTGTGTCTATATATTTTAGTGTGTTTTCCATACAATCTTGTTCAAAAAACTGGATCATATCCTGAACTTCTAAATCAAGTTCAATAACTTTGTCTTCAGCAATCAGGACACCTAATTTGGTAAGTTCGTAATTTGATAACTTTTTGAATGAAACGAGTTTCACAATATTCCTCCTATTTCAATGGTAATTTTATACTACAAACCCAATCCAAAGTCAACCATTTTACACTATATCAAAAAAGGATTGTGTAAAGTTATTTGGATAAAGAAAAGAATGGAAACACTATGCACAAGACTTTGGACATCATATTTGACTGTGAATTGTTTGTTTTGTATTTTCATTGGATTTTTCTTCCGTATAAAAAGGTTACCGTTTTGTGTCTAATTTCTGCATAACGGTAACTTTTAGTATTTTTCACTGGTTTTAGTTCCTGTCTGGGTTTATGGGTTGTTTTCATCGGTTTTTTTGAATGTAAAAAAAAAGAAAAACGGTAACCTTTATTCTGCTTGATTTTGTCTATTTCTTGTCTATTTTTGAATTGTCTAATATAAACCAAGTTGCTACCTATTGTAGCACAATCTGTTAGATTGTGTCCGAATAGACGCAAACTAACAGTTTGCGCTACAAAAAGAGCCATTATATATTAGAAATGGTATAATATTCTGTTGGAGGTCGCTTCGCTCGCTCCGACCTACGAATCGTGTTGTTTCCCTCCGTTTAAAAAAGATACAGTTTTGTGCCTTTTTTTACATGACTGTATCTTTACTGTGTTGTGGTCTCGTTGTTGTGCTTATCTGGGTTTATGGGATGTTTTCATCGAGTTACTGTGTCTTAAAAAACTTGAAAAACTGTATCTTTTGTTTTTGGCTATTTGTCGGAGGTCGATTCTACAGAATGTAAGATGTCGGTGGTCGATTCTACAGAATGAAAGATGTCGGAGGTCGCTTTGCTCGCTCCGACCTACGAATACGGTTATGTTGGGTTTGTATGTGGTTTTGTTTTTCATAGTGATAGTATTATAACACGTGGTTTGGGAGGTTGGAAGGGGGACGTGGGGTTCGGAACAATATGTTTCATGTATGTTTCATGTATGTTTCAGTTTTTTAGTTTTTTGGGTGGGATTTTTGTTGGAATTGTGGATTTTTTTTGTCTGAATCACAGAAGGCACAGAGGACGCTGAGGGACACTGAAGGAAGAGGGGAATGTCTGAACCAGGATTTGAAATCAAGAAATCAACGGTATGAATGCCTTTTGGCATTCCCCCAAATCAACGGTATGAATGCCTTTTGGCATTCCCCCAAATCAACGGTATGAATGCCTTTTGGCATTCCCCGGGATTAAAAGATTTTCAGGATAAGAAATCGTGATCAGTAAGATGTCGGAGGTCGCTTTGCTCGCTCCGACCTACAAAGACAGGTTCAGACAATAAACGTAGAATCCATTCAAAGTACTAACTTTAAGTAAACTTCAATAACAAAGAATTCTTAAAACTAAATATCCCTGCTCAAAAGAGAATCTGATTGATTTTTTTTCAGAATTCGGGTATTATCTACCTATAATACTTACCTTAAGAGATATATAGTAAATAGCACTTACAAGGATATTGGATGCGAAATTGTCTTGTTGTTACAATAATACTTCTCCTAAGTCTATCAACTTCTGAACTCGCTGCAGAAAATGACGATCACGCAGAATTTGTGAAACAGGTCGAACAAGGATTTCTCTATCTTTTCAAAGGGGATAATAAATCTACTATAGCAGCTTTTGAATCTGCACTTGCTATTGAACCCAATCACTATGAAATTCTACACTATTTAGGGATGTCATACGCATCGGATTCGTCTTGGAATAAGGCAGTTGAAGTATATCGCCGTTCTTTGGATCTGAATCGGGATAATATTGAGGTGTTATATTCTTTAGCAATTGTGTATTTCAAATTAAATCAGTGGGAAGATGCAGTTGAACCGCTCAAATCCGTTATTTCTTTATCCACACAACATGCACGAGCACATGAGGTGCTTGGTAAAGTATATGTCAAACTTCGTCAATTTACGGAAGCGGTTAATGTATTGAACAAAGCCATTGAATTAAAACCTAACGCTGCAGGAAATTATTATGAACTTGGTAATGCATACCTTAATCTAAAGTCCTATCCGCTGGCAATAGAAAATTATAAAAAAGCAATACAGTATGGTCCACCAGATTTTGCTGACCCTCACTTTGGTCTTGGAACAGCCTACCAACGTATTGGGAATAGAACGAAAAGCAAAGAAGAAATGCAGATATATCAACGTTTACAAAAGGAAGCTGCTGAATTTGAACGTTTTACACGTCAAACACGTGTTGATCCGAATAACCTTGAGGCATGGACCGGTTTAGCAAGAGTGCTAATGCGTCAAAAAAAGTATAAAAGGGTGATACCTGTATTTCAAAAATGCCTTGAAATTGGTAAGACACAAAACGCTCCTACAGGAGCGATTGCAAGTTATTATCACGGACTCAGTCAAGCATTTATTAATATTCAATATCCGAAGTTAGCATTGGAACCTGCCCAAAAAGCTGTTCAATTATTACCATCACAGCACCAATTTTATAATACCCTTGGAAGTGTTTACGCAATGCTGGGAGATGTCCAGAGAGCAATTGTAATATTTCGTAAGGCTGTTGAATTGAATCAAGAACAACCGTATTATCATCTTAATCTTTCTAAACTCTATAAAAGTATAGGTAATCATAAACTTGGAAATGAACATTATCAAGCTTATGAACATTATTTATCACAACAAAAAAAGACCCAATAATAGAGTTTGAATTTAGTCAAACAGGACATACTTATAATGTATAATAGACTAATTTCTGTGATAGTTATTACATTCTTTTGTTCTATGTGGATGCTAACCTATGTTACCGCTGACGAAAAAGAGAACAAGATGATATTAGTTTCTGCTGGTACATTTACTATGGGCAGTGCAATACGTGCTGCGGATGAAAAACCTGCACACAAAGTTTTTCTTGACGCATTTTATATCAGTAAATATGAAGTAACAAATGCTGAATATTATAGATTTTGGCTTAGTTTACAAGACAGCAATACTGGAGTGGAAGTTATAGAATATAAACATACCCCTGAGAACTTTACACATCTTGCTCACATAGGTAATTGGCCAGAACGTGCCACAAAATTTCCGAATCATCCTGTTGTTGGTGTATCATGGCATGATGCTAAGGCTTATGCGGAATGGAAAGGAATGCGTCTACCGACTGAAGCGGAGTGGGAAAAGGCTGCGCGCGGTTATTCAGATAGAATATGGCCCTGGGGTAACTCTATGAACCCAAATGCAAATACATCGGAGCAAAATGACGGTTATGTCGATAGTATCGCACCTGTAGGTAGTTTCCCAAACGGTAAAAGTTTCTTCGGTGCAATGGACATGGCAGGGAATGTTTGGGAATGGACTGCAGACTGGTACAGTGATGTATATTATACCCATAGTCCAAATAAGAACCCTATGGGACCAACTGTGGGTAGTTGGCGTGTCCTTAGATGTGGTTCATGGATAGACAAACTTTCACGATGTAGTACGACTTTTCGCTTTTATCTTTATCCATCTTTGAAAACATCTTTTGTTGGTTTCCGTGTAGCAAAATCAGCAGATAAATCAGATAAATAGAAATCCTTCCTTCAATGAATTCTTACAAGTCAATAGTTGTTCTTATCTACCTAATTCTTTCCACACTTACAGCAGTATATGCTGCTGAACAATCGCCTATATTCGTTGATGTCACCAAAGAAGCGAATATAGACTTCAAGCATATAAACGGAAAAACCGATCACAAGCATATTATTGAGACAATGGGTTCAGGTGCTGTCTTTTTTGACTATGATGATAATGGTTATGTCGACTTGTACTTCGTAAACAGTGGTGTCGTTCCTGTAGAAGGAATACCAAAGAAAGCTATTCAAGAAACAGCCATGAATGTGCTATATCGTAATGAGGGAAACGGACAATTTAGCAATGTTACTGATGTATCTGGCTGTGGTGATACTGGATATGGTATGGCTGCATCTGCAGGTGATATTGATAATGATGGTGATGCTGACCTATATGTTGCTAACTTTGGACAGGACAGATTATATCAAAACAACGGTGATGGCACTTTCACCGATATTACTGTAAAAGCAGGAATTGATAATACATTATGGAGTATAGCAGCGATATATTTGGACTATGATATAGATGGAGATTTGGATATATTTGTCGTGAATTATCTCATCTATGATCTGTCAATGCCGGTTACGAAATATAAGGGGGTAATCGGTTATGGACATCCGAGAAGTTATGAAGGGACACCAGATGTACTTTATCGGAATAATGGAGATGGGACATTTACAAACATTGCTGGTGTAGCAGGATTGGAAAATCCGAGTGAAGGGCGCGGGATGGCTGCTATAGCATTTGACTACGATAATGACCGTTACCCAGATATTTATGTCGCCAACGATACAAGTCGCAATTTCTTATATCATAACAATGGTGATGGAACCTTTACTGATGAAAGTTTGTTTCTTGGAACTGGGTATGATGAAAATGGGGTGGCAGAAGGTTCTATGGGAGTAGATACAGGAGATTACAATCAGGATGGTATGTTAGACATCATCGTTGCTAATTCAGAAAAAGCAACACTCTATAAGTTACAAAATTCTGGTGGATACTACTTTTCCGATGCAACAGTGGAGAGTAAATTACAACAACCGACATTACCTCTTGTCGGTTTTAGTCCTATCTTTTTGGATTATGATAACGATGGATACCTTGATATGTTCTGTGCAAATGGACATCCTCAAGCGGTAATTGAGCAAGTAACTGACTACGAAACTTATGCCCAACGTGATCAACTTTTTCGCAATAACGGTGATGGCACTTTTGCCGAAGTGTCAAAGACCTCAGGAATATACTTCTCTGAGGAACTCGTTGGCAGAGCAGCTGCATCTGCGGATTACGACAACGATGGTGATATTGACATCGTAATCATGAATTCCAACCAACGTGCAGTATTGTTGAAAAACGAGGGGGGAAACCGTAATAACTGGTTAGGTATCAAATTGATAGGAAAGCAGAATAATAGAGACGGAATTGGTTCAAAAGTGCTAATTAATGCAGGTGGAAAAACACAAATGGCAGAGGTAAAGAGCGGAACAAGTTATGCGTCAGGAAGTGATATAAGGTTATTATTTGGTTTGGGTGATGTTGAGAAAGTTGAGCGTGTTACTGTTATGTGGCAAATAGGAAATAAACAACAATTGGAGGGAATTAAAATAAATCAATTTTTGACGATAACAGAACCAGAATAATTCCAATTTGCGTATCATAATTTAAAGACAAAAAACCCGTATCACAAAAATACGGGTTTCTTGTTTTTAAATTATTATTTTTATTATCTGCGTTTAATATCTGCCCAAGTGGTAGTAACTTTACCTTGAGGTTCAACAGGTGTCAAAACATTAAGGAACTGACCATCAAGTGTAGGTGCGATCTGAAGGTCTTCATCGGCTTCATCAAGACGAAGATTTACATAATCTCCACCACCACCTTCACCGCATTTGAAATGTAGGAAATTTTCCCCCTGAATCAGGTCAATTTCTGTGGGTTGGGTTGCTACTTGAGCACCACCAGTCCAAGTTGGATTGTTATACACCTTTTCACCATTAAGTCAAATCTCTGCATGGTCATCATGTGCGGGGTACATAGTTGTTGTCCTATCATCTGGTGACAGAATCAATATGATACCGTGCCAAGTGATATTGTCCTTGTACATACCAGGTGCATCATCAGGGATACCGTGACTCTTATACATGTTGTTTGTACTATCTAACTGAAGCGAGACTACCGACCATCCAAGTACTCCACCATTATCTGGGGATAAGTGTACAGCCATTTGTCCGGAGAGTCCAGCACCGTAGCGGGTAGATGCATTCACATTTGTGAGTTCCCCATTAGTACCATCGGAAAGGTAGTCGCGTTCAGCAGATGCCGTGAAACCACCTGTATTAATAACTAAATCAAGTGCCCACCATTTTTCAATCCATTGGTCACCTGCCGGTTGCCAGTCCTGTGCAAATGCAGTTGGTGCCAGGATCAGACAAGCAATTGTAAGAAGAATTGCCAATTTTTTCATAGTTAAGAGATCTCCTTATACAGTTTGCTAAATTTGATTGAATTTAGGTAAGAAGCGCGCTTCCTAAAGCATCAAATTAAGCAACATTAAACTTATTTTTGAATATTTTGGCTTGCTAGCTATGCCAAAATTGTGTGTTATTTCGTGATTGCATGTAAAGATACATATCACTGAGTTGAATTCTGGCTAAATTATAACATTTTTAAACATTTTTTGCAAGAAAATTATAAATTTTTCTAAGATATTATTCCATGTATTAAAAAACCATTAAAGGTATCAAAACTTTATACACAGATTTACATGCCGCGTTTGATTCCAAATTCAGTCTCAAACGCTTCCCAAATTTCTTCCGATATTTTTGATGTTGCAGCTTCATAACCATCTTCAACTTGTGCTTTGTCAGAAGGTCCGAACATTACTACTCCATCTATTGGGGCAGCGAGACAAAATTGCAATGCTAAATGACGGATATTAATCTTGTGTTCCTGACACCATTTCCACATTGCATGCGCTATTGGTTCTGAATTAGGATTACGTCTTCGTTCCTCATCTACGTTTGGTTCTGCTCCAGTCAGACTCCCCATACCCAACGGACTTGCAAGTATAATACCAACATCGTGTTGGCGCGCCAAAGGTAAAGTCGTTTGAGAAACAGATTGAGATATTAGTGTATAGTCCAAGAAAGTGAGTATTATATCAATATGTCCGGTTTCAATCAGTTGTTTGTGAAAATCATGTGACCGCACACCAGCACCAATATTTCGTATAAGACCTTCATCTTTCATTTCAAGAAGCGTATCCAAAGCCTGACCTTTATCTAAAATACTTTCCATATCTATAGGGTCATGAATCAATACAGCGTCCAAATAATCTGTTCGAAAATCTTTGAGACTATTGGTCACACTCCACCGCGTGCCATCAGCAGTGAAATCCTTTCTCCGTTCGGGATGTGTACCAACTTTCGCTTGTAGATAGATCTGTTCTCTCAGCCCTCCAGAGAGTGCCTCACCCCACAAATGTTCTGAATGTCCTGGATAGGAGTCAATATAATTCATACCAAGTTCAATAGCACGTCTGATTCCGCTAATGACTTCATTATCTCCTTTACTCCATATCCATGCAGCACCCAATGCCAATGAATTTGGACGCATTTCAGTTCGTCCCATACGTCGAGTTTCTAATTTTTTATTTTCCATAAGTGTTTTTCTCATAAATGTATTATAGATGGGAGTCTATCTACTGCGTAAGTTCCTTTCGTAACTTGTGTGCTGATGTTGCAAGTGATTCCTGCAAATACGTATATTTGAAACTACCCCATCTGTCTGGTGGTGGTTCGTTTGCTCGTTCTGTTTGTAAATTCACAAATGTTGGTCCAGGTTTTTTCAAGATTTGGGATAGGTCTGTTTCAAATGTATTTATCTCATCATATTCGTGAACCTGCTGAATACCTGTTCCCTTCGCGATTAATGTCCAATTGAAGTTAGAACTGCGAGGGACTGGTTGGTTGCCTGTAACTTCATACGATCCGTTATCACAAACAAAGAGGAGAAAATTAGAAGGTAGTTTACTCAAACCGGTAATTGTAGCAAGTGTTCCTAAACACATCAACATACTACCATCACCGTTAAGAATTATGATTTTTCTATCTGGTTTTGCAATAGCAATACCCAATGCCAAGTCTGCAGCGTGTCCCATAGCACTCCCGACCGAAGCAAAGTCAAGTGGATGGGTAGATATTTTTGCCCAAGGCACTGCCATTCCCATCGTAGTAATAACGACTTCATCTGTTCGCTGAGAAGATATGAGCTGTAAATAGTCTTCTTTGATAAGCATGTTTTCTCCATCTATGAAAACAGGTAATCCTTATTTCTTATCATCTAATGGCAAAAACTTAATAATAGGTTGAATATCAATTTTCGATGTCATTACAGCCAGATGTTGAATAAACTTGGATTCCGTTTCTATTCCCATAATGCCACCTTCCCAAATAGCTAACGTACGATATTTAATATGTCCTTCTTCATCTGGATGTAAAATCATAGATAGCATATCTGGGTCTGCGTCAATCTGACTTTCCGATAGTGTTTTTGGATAGGTTAATGCTATACCGAGGGGATATGCACCTTCTGAATCTGTTCCCCAACTCCACATCAGATTCTGATTTTCGTCAACATCATAAGCATCACCATTCTTTGGAATACCTACAACGATGTTGTAACCCTGTGGTATCGCTTTATCAAGATTGATATGCTGCTCTATCCACTGATTTCCACCATAGATGAATGTAGTTGAAGTCAACTTTAATGTTTCCCCATTGATATTCCATTCTGGAATGATCCGTTGGACAATCGACCGAATTGCACCATTCGCAATAATTCGCACATAATCACCTTCATTTGAAATCGGAATTAGTTCATTTTCCCTATTATTCCATAGTGCATATCCACCACAACCGATCAATCCTTTATTAGAAGTCAATCTAACCATGGTAGTGTTTTCTGCATTAAGGAGATCATTCAGAGATATACCGATTGATTTGTAAAGATTAAGTTCTTCCTCATCCTTTCGGACATAGAAATTGACCTGATTTTCTAAGTCGTTTATAATCCAACGGCTATCAATGTCTAAACTCTCTATAGTAAGGGCTTGTGGTCTTTGTGTAAGAGCAATACCGTTGCGATCAAAATGGAGTCTAAAGTCTGGTGAAAGTTGCTGACCGTTTTGTAATTCATATTGAAACATACTATCAACACTGAAAAGTTCTTCACGTTTTTTGCCATAGGAAATAACAGCTCCGTTCGGCTTTAAAAGATATGCGATTAAGTCCGATTCGAGTGCTGCAATCACATTCAGTTCAGGGAATATACCAGCACGTGTCAGTTTATTAACTTCAAGATAAAATGTTGCCTTGACATTTGGGTCGTAAAGAATTGAGAATTCTTTAGTTTCTTCTGATTCAAGGTCTATGAGAAAAGCTAACTGGTCACGCACCCCGTCGTAATCCAAATCATCTGCTTGTGCAGGAATCATCACTTCACGAGTTGATTGACCTGTAACAACGGAATATGCATTCAATGAAAAGTCTGCACTAACCTTTTGTAGTTGATCTAAAGTCAACACAATTGGAACGTTTTTTCGCTCGATCCTAAGTGTATTTTGTACGGTAAAACTGATACGATTGGTTTTCTGGTTGCCACCTGGGATTGAACAGCTTGCGTAAAACAGTAGAAATAAAAGAATAAAACATAGGCTGCATTTCAAACTATGAGTAGAATTATCTGTTTTTTTAAATATAACCAATTTTCGGTTCCTATATGTATTAATAAACAAACTCTATATCTATTTATGTTATATATCAGGTAAGACATCAAGTAAACGATTAATTTCGTCTTCAGTGTTGTAAAAATGGGGTGAGACTCTTAAACCAGTACCCCGTTCTGCGGTGATAATGTTCTGGTTAAAAAGAAGTTCGTAAAGTTCAGTCGGAGAGTATTTATCACTTTCGAATACCACAATCCCCGCACGTTCAAGATCGTCGTGTGGTGTAATAACTTGATAGCCTTTTGACTTTAAACCTGTAATTAAAGTTGCTGTAAGTTCCAAAACGTAGTTCTCTATCTGAGAAATACCAATATCAAGTAGCAACTCAATCGCAGCTTTGAGTCCGTATAGACCGACAGTATTATAAGAACCTTCTTCAAACCGTGTTGCATCGGGTTTCTGTGTTAGATCGTAGTCAAGAAAATCGCGCGGATTTACCACACTTGCCCACCCGATGTTTGTGTTGATAAGTTTATCCAGTTTTTCACGATTACAATAAAATATCGCTGCACCTTCGGGTGCAAGTAACCACTTGTGTCCGTCTGCTGCGAGAATATCAATATGGTAAGACTTAACATCTACCTCTATCACTCCGAGACTTTGTATCGCATCAACAACAAACCATATATCTCGATCTTGACAAATCTTCCCAATTGCTTTGATGTCGTTTCTGAAACCAGATGCAAACTCAACATGACTAATCGTAACAACTCGTGTCCGTTCGTTGATTGCATTAATTATATCATCAAGATCAATCCTACCGACCTTTTCAGATACCATACGAGTTTCAACCCCGTAACGTTCTTTGAGACTCCACCAAGGATAGACATTTGCAGGAAATTCAACTGAAGTCGTAACAACATTATCCCCTTTTTGCCAATCAATACCGTTCGCAGCGATAAGAATACCTTGTGAGGTATTCTTCATGAATGCAATCTCCGTCGGATCAGCATTGATTAGGTTGGCTGCAAGAGACCGACATATTTCTGCTGTTTCCACCCAAGAATCTACGTTTACAGCACCATTTATAGTGGCATCCTCCAAGAAGTTATTCATTGCATCCATAACTCGATGTGACAAAGGTGCAACACCAGCATGGTTCATATAAACATAGGATTTGGAGACCGGAAATTCGGTTCTCCATTTTTCAAATAACATTTTCCAGTCGTTTTCCATCGGTTTTTGCATCCAAAAAGATTTCAACTCTGTAATCAACAACTCGTTTGGCGTTCGCGTAAGCAATTGTTTCACCGAACAAACCAAAACAGAATATCAGGATACCCGAATTAACGAGTATTGGTCCGATGTGAGGAAGTCCTACAATTAACACAACACCCACTATTGTTACAAACATACCTATAGGACCGAAACTTCTGATAGGACGTCTTGCACATTGATAAATAAAAAAAGATGAGAATGGACTTAATTCAACAGCATCACTTTGTGCAATTGATAGTGACCATGCTGTCATCAAACTAATTCCTATAAGGAATATACCTAACAGAATACAACTGATAGCAGAGATAATATCAACATTGATCAATATAAATCCTAATATAAAGAACGGTAAGCTTAAGTAGGCTGCAATACGGTAAACATTGTATTTAGGAATCATTTGATAACGAAGTGACTGTTCTGTTGATAGGTGTCGACTGTGATTAGGTTTCTGTGCAAAAACGGAAAGGATCAACTTAAACGCTAAGATATCAAGAAACACTCTCCATATTCTACCAAGTCCATATTTGCTTGTTCCAAACTGACGAGGGTGATGTTTGACGACAATTTCTGCAATACGTGCACCTACAACAGTTGACATCGCAGGAATAAACCGATGCATTTCACCATATAGTGGTACTTGTTTGATTACATCAGCACGATACGCCTTTAATGAACAACCGTTGTCATGAATTGCTACACCGGTAACCTTGCTAATGATCCAATTGGCAACGACAGATGGCAGTCGTCGAGTCCAAAATTTATCCTGACGTTCTTTCCGCCACCCACATACAAGATCATAATCCTCATCAAGTTTCTCAAGCAATTGAGGTATATCTGCTGGATCGTTCTGCAAATCACCATCCATACTGATAATAAATTCACCTTGAGCGTATTCAAATCCTGCTGCCATTGCTGAAGTCTGACCTGCATTCTCTTGAAATCTTATGACAGATAAATTTGGCGAGTAACCTCGCATTTCTGAGAGCACATCAAAGGTCTTATCTTGACTCCCATCATCAACAAACAGAACTTCGTATGATTTACCTATAGACTCACATACAGTGCGAATTTTTTCAAACAGTGGACGGACATTCTCCTCCTCATTATAAACTGGAACTATAATCGATAAATATGGTTTATATGTAGCGTTCAATGCTACTCCTTCCGACTTAAGATTATTCTATGGGCATCAGCAAGTGAATCAAAGGTGCCTGCATCTATCCATTCACCTTGCAAGAAAGTATAACTAAGTTGTCCACGCTCAATATAGACATTGTTGACAGAAGTAATTTCATATTCACCGCGCTGTGAAGGTTCAATTGTTCTAATAATCTCAAAAACAGATGAATCATAGATATAAACACCGACTACTGCGAAATTACTCTTTGGATTTTCAGGTTTCTCTTCAATAGAAACGATTTTGTCTCCATCAAAATTTGCTACACCGAAACGTTCAGGATCATCTACCTGTTTAAGGAGTACGCGTGCACCAGTTTGTTGTTTTTTGAAATCCATTACAACCTGTCTAATTGATGACTCAAATATGTTATCACCAAGCATAACAACGGTAGAACCACCAGCAGCGAATCCTTCCGCTAAAGCGAGAGCATGTGCAATTCCCTTTGCCTCTTCCTGAACACGATATGTGAAATCACATCCATATTCTTTACCACTCCCCAATGCTCTAACAAAACCATCAACATGGCTTGGGTTTGTAACAATAAGAATATCCTTTATACCAGCATCTGTAAGTTGTCTGACGGTGTGAAAAACCATCGGTTCATTACCAACTGGCAGTAGATGTTTGCTCGTAACCTTGGTAAGTGGGTATAATCGTGTTCCTAAACCACCTGCGAGAATTACTCCTTTGAGCGTATCGTTGTATGTGGTATTCGACATATATCAGTTTATAATGAGATTCCGATGTGAAGAATCTCAAAAATACCTTTAGATTTCTATTTTATCAGCTTTTTCCGCGACCGGGGAAGGTTAATTCTGCGACACCAGACTTGTCTAAATCCCCTAAATCCAGTTCAATCATACGGTCATATTGGTCTTTAGTAGCCTGTGCCAGTGGGAGAGATATACCAGCAGCATCTGCAAGGTCAAGAGCAATACCTGAATCTTTTGAGGCGTGAGCAGCAGAAAAATAACATTCATGATCGCGAATCTGCATATCTTCACCGTCTGTTTCTAAAACGCGTGAATTAGCACCGGTTTGAGCAAATACTTCCTGCAGCATTTCCAAATCCAGACCAAGGGCAGCACCTAATCCCAATCCTTCAGCAAGACCAGCAGTGTTGATATTCATTACCATGTTTACAAGTGCTTTGACTTGAGCTGCCTTGCCTGCTTCACCGATATAACGAAGCGATACACTCATGGAATCAAGTATTGTTTTTACCCTATCAAATGTTTCTTTCTTACCACCACACATCAGATACAAAGTGCCTTCTCGTGCTTGTGTAATGCTACTTGCCATACATCCTTCAAGGCTTTCAGCACCATGTTTTCCCGCAAGGTCTTCAATGTCAACATGAACCTGTGGACTTATTGTAGCACAATTGATGAATACTTTTCCTGACGCTCCTTTGAGTAGGCTATCATCTGCATCATCAGAATATATCTGTCGCATTGCACTGTCATCTGTTACAACCGTGATAATATAATCTGCGAGGTCGGTGACTTGTGTCAATTTGTCTGCAGCTGCTGAATCAAGTTCTGCTGCCAGTTCTTTGGCATTTTCACTGACAATGTCATATACAACGACAACACTAAAACCTTCGTCACTTAGGTGTCTTGCGATATTCGCACCCATTCTTCCAACGCCTACAACCCCTATTTTATAATCCGAATTAGCCATATTCCCCTCCTTATATATGTAAGTTTATACCTATTTCTATGTTACCGTATAAAATTATTTTATAGATTTTAACCTGATTTGTCAATTAGTTTTAATGCAAAAAGACTTAAACACATATTTCTTTAAAGTATATTAAGTTAAATTTATCTTTTCTCTTGACTATTTTCGCAAATTTGCTATACTAACAACAGAAATCAAATTATATTGTAATTCTATTTTACAGACCGGAAAGTTATCATTATTCATTCCTTAGGAGGATTAACAACGATGACCCGTTTTTTAGCCAGTTTCGTTCTAAGAATGGATCGAAGCTACCTTATTATTCTAATGCTCGGTGTGCTTGTCATATCAACAGTTGGATGCGGTATAGGTATTAACCTTGTCCCGTTAAGTGCGAAAATCCAAAATGCTGATAATGCGTATGATCGGGCGGAAGCAATAACTACACGTTCTGATGATCCTGAACAGAAAGAAAAAGCGACTGCTCAACAACGTGAACTATACGACAGGGCAAGGTCCATATACCTTGAAATAATTCAACAAGATACCGATGGTAAATATGCGCAACGCGCACATCACCAAATAGCAAAAATTTATACGAAGCATTATGAGTGGGATAAAGCTAATGAACATTTCCAAGCAATCATTGAACTTGCCCCCACGGGTTATTATGCAAGTGAAGCAAAAAGTGGAATTGCTAATATCCGTAGAAACCGACAAGTCATTGATACTGAATTAGCAAATTATCAAAACTATAAAGCTATATATGATACCGAAAAGTCAAAAGAATCATATAACATCGCTGCGGAATCACTGTATAAAGTTGCTAAAGCTTATGAAGCTTTGGAAAACTACCCACAGGCAATTGTAACTTATGAACGGATGGTTGCTGAGTTTCCCGAGCATGAAAATGCAGTTCAAGCACAACTTCAGGTTGGAAACATATACTTCTACGAATTATATGATTATACCAATTCTGGGGGATGGGGTGCTTTTGTAGCGGTTGCAGAGAAGTTTCCTGACACTTTTGAAGCTAAGCAGGTAGTCATAGAATTAAATAAAACTGAAGCCTTATTGAGGGAAATTAAAGGACTTCAGGATGAGATTCAGCGTAATAAAAGCAAAAAAGCGGTTCAGTTTGAAAAACTTGGTCGTTATGTGCTTCCATCGGAAAAATGGATACAAGGAAAAGCTGACTTGATCGTTCAAAATTACCAACAGATTGCGAATAACTGGGAAAAACTACGCAATTATCCTAATGCGATTGAAACGAATAGAGCTATCGTAGACGATCTTTCACACAAAAAGTTCGCAGTTGCGGATTCTCTTTACAAGATCGGTGTGCTTTATCAGAAAAATGCTGATTATGAACGGGCAATTCAAGCATTTGAAGACCTTCTTCAAAATGCAGCAGAGTCCACATGGCGTAATGAGTGTGTATATCAACAGGCAGTCTGTTACCGTGCAATTCGGGAATTCCGTGCTGCGTATAAAGGTTTTCAAGCATATATGAGCATTACTAAAGGAGAAACTCCACATTTCCGTGAAGCCGAACAGATCTTACGTCAATATGAACTTGACCAAGATGGGGATGGCTATATGTTCTATGAAGAACAGGAAGCTGGCACTTCAGACCAAGATCCAAATTCCCACCCAGAAAAAAAATAGTAGGGTAAATGTTGGTATATGATACACAAAAGTATCATTTCATTAAGAATGCTATGTTGAGTAGGTTGGGTGAGTATACAAAATCCAACCTACAAATAGATTGTGGTTTTTCAGTTATTTACTGTCAGAAATAATTTCTACCATATTCTACAATAACAGTTTAACCCGTATATGTTCAGAGGAGGGAAGCCTCTTATATACTTCGTGACGGATGAAGTCCGGAGTGTAGCGTCGAGAGAAGTGATTTAAAACTATAAACTCACTATCAAATTCATCTAATATAGCGGGTATCATATCCAAATGTATATGTTTCGTTTTCTTCGCTCGTTCACGATGTTCAGGTGTTAAAAATGTACATTCACATATCAGTAGTTTGCATTGCTTGAGTAGTGGATGTGAATTAGCAGAAATACCACGTGTGTCTCCTAAATAAGCGACTAATGGTAATTGTACTTCATTCGTAATTTCAACACCTGAATGCTTGAGTGCAACGATTTCTCTTTCAGATAAATCATAGTATTCAGGCTTCAGTTTTTTACGAATCTCACATATCAAAAAGGATATTGAAGGCACACTGTGATTCCCGGGTAAGATGTGCGCAACTAAATTCCGACGAAAATGGATTGTATCTCCTACATCTACCGGTGTAAGTTGATAACCCCAGGTTCTACCCCCATCTAATGAAGATATTTTATTCAGAATGTTCTGCAATTGTTTTGATCCATTCTGCGGGACAAATATATTTCCAGGTGGCATACCGGCAAGCCAACGTTGACTAATATAGATTGGTAACCCGAAATAGTGGTCAAGATGAAAATGTGAGATAAAAATATGGTTAGTTCCGATAAACCGCATTGGACATCTACCCAAATCGAAGATAAGATCTAATTCCTTAATCCGAATATAAGTCGCAACGGCAGAACTGGACTTACCTTCAAGAATCCAATTTCCACACTGTAACAATGTCATAGTAATTCAATTACGCAATAGTTATTGCTTTCCTTTGGAGTATAGATTTAAATGCATGTCAAAATAGGTATAATAGGTGGTAGCGGTTTTTATCAGATTGAAGGATTATCAGATATAAAAAATATAGAAATTGATACCCCTTTTGGCAAACCAAGCGATGCGTTCATACAGGGAAATCTTGAAGGACAACCAGTCGTCTTTTTACCAAGACATGGGGTTGGTCATCCACTTCTTCCTTCAGATATTAATGTCCGTGCAAATATATATGCATTAAAATCTCTTGGGGTAGAATGGATAATATCCGTTAGTGCAGTCGGCAGCCTGAAACAGGAAATTGAACCGCGTCATTTTGTTGTGCCAGATCAACTTTACGATCATACAAAGAACCGTATTTCCACCTTTTTCGGAGACGGCATCGTTGCCCATATCAGCATGGCACATCCATTTTGTTCACATCTAAGCACCCAATTATATGATGCTGCCACAGAAGTCGGTGCACATGTTCACAATGGTGGTACATATATCTGTATGGAAGGACCCGGTTTTTCTACACAAGCAGAATCCAATGTTTATAGAAACCTCGGTTTTGATGTGATCGGCATGACAGCAGCTCCGGAAGCAAAACTTGCACGTGAAGCAGAAATGTGTTATGCCATCCTCGCTTGTTCAACTGACTATGATTGTTGGCATACTGAACACGATAATGTTACAACTGAAATGATATTGGAAAACCTAAAGTCAAATGTCGAAATTTCAAAACAGATTGTAAAAACAATGGTATCAAAAATGGTTGATATGCAGCGTAATTGTATATGTGCAAACGCATTACAATATGCTATCGCAACAAGTCCTGACAAGATACCAATTACCAAGCGACATCAACTAAAAATCATATTGAATAAGTACCTCTCGTAACACGTTAAATATTAGTTCTGCTTCTGTTTTCGTGAGTGTTAAAGGTGGTGCAATAAAAATGATGTTCTCAGGTTCATCAACAGCATGACCGATTTTCCCAACAATAACCCCCTTATCTCTCAATTGTCCTAAAATAGAATTTGTATCTGATGTATTGAGTTGAGTCCCATCTGTTTTAATAAGCTCAACCGCAATCATTAACCCTTTACCACGTACTTCACCAACATTTGGTAAATTCTCTAATGTCTTGAGTTTTTCAAGTAGATATGTTCCAATTTTTTCAGCGTTTTCCCAGAGTCGTTCTTCTGTTAGTATTTTCAGATTTGCAACTCCTGCTGCACATGCAACAGGATGTCCACCGTAGGTACAGACCTGTGCAAACTCTTTATTTTCATCCGTGCCACCTAAAAAGGTATTGAATACGTTGGACGTTGTAACGCACGCCCCGAGTGGGATATAACCGCTTGTCAAACCCTTAGCAAGTGTGATGATATCTGGCTGTATGTCCCAATGTTCACAAGCAAACATCTTCCCTGTTCTACCGAATCCAGTAATGACTTCATCAAGGATAAGTAATAATCCGTACTTATCACAAATATCCCGCAATTTTGGAAAATAATCGTCTGAAGGAACGATCACACCACCTCCCCCAATAATAGGTTCAGCAATAACCGCAATTACTGTCTCAGCACCTTCCGATAAAATGATCCGTTCAATTTCATCTACACAAGCTAAATTACACGATTCAAAATCCAAACCCAGTGGACACCTATAGCAGTATGGAGGATTAGCGTGATGGAATCCCGGCACTAACGGTTCAAATGCTTTTCTTCTACGTGCTTGTCCTGTTGCAGACATTGCTCCATACGTAAACCCGTGATATCCACGATACCGACTTATTATTTTGTAGCGATTTTCACCTGGATAGGTTTGCCTACCATACTGTCTTGCAATCTTAATTGCTGTTTCATTCGCTTCAGACCCACTATTGCAGAAATATACATGGTTCAGATCACCGGGAAGACAATCTGCTAACTTTCCAGCTAACTCAGTGGCAGGAACATTAATCTGTGAGTGTGGATAATAGGGTAATTCTTGTATTTGAGCATATACAGCATCAGCTATCTCTTTTCTTCCATATCCAACATTCATATTCCAGAGTGCTGAATATGCATCTAAATATTCACGTCCATTTTCATCTACAAGTGTTGTACCGTGTGCTGATTTAATGACCATTAAGTCTGTTTCTTCCAAACGTTGGTGTTGAAACAGTGGATGCCAAACATAGGATTTATCTATTTCTTTATAATCTTTATCCATATAATGAAATCTCCCGAATAGACTACATTGATTCAGGTGCAGAAATACCTAACAGTCTCAAACCGTTTGCCAATACTGTTTGAACACTCTGGATTAGGATGAGTCTGGATTGAGTTCTATCCATATTATCGGCATCTAAAACGCGATGTTGATTGTAAAATGGATGAAACAGTCCTGCTAATTCATGTAAATAATGTGGCACACGATGTGCTTCGCGTTCCTCTGCGCTTGATAAGACAATTGATGGAAATTCTGCCAATTTTCGAATTAACTCATGCTCAGATGGTTCAGTAAGATGTTCGAGATCAATATCGTCAATCGGTTTTAACTTTATTTGTTGTTCTTCTGCTTGTTGAAAAATGCTACAGCAGCGTGCGTGTGCGTATTGTATGTAAAAAACTGGGTTTTCATTCGCTTGAGTAATCGCTAATTCGACATTGAAATCCAAGTGTGTATTATTAGCACGCATGAGGAAGAAATACCGTGCTACATCAACAGCAAACTGTTCACCGACAGCATCAGCAAGTTCGTCAATCAGGGAATCAAGTGTATAGAATTGTCCACTCCTTTTTGACATATCCATCCGATTTCCATCAGAGTCAACAAGATTAACCTGTTGAATAATGTCGATTTCTAACCAATCATCCGCCAATCCGAGTGCTTTTACAAAATTCTTGAGCCGGAATACATGTCCTTGATGATCGGGTCCGAACAGATCAATAACCTTCTTAAATCCACGGTCGTGTTTATCACGGTGGTAGGCTGCGTCTGGAACGAAATAGGTATATTCCCCATTTGTTCTGATTACGACACAATCCTTGTCGTCGCCAAAATCAGCCATCCGAAACCATGTTGCCCCCTCTGCTTCATAGAGGTAATTCTTTTCGCGAAACATCTCTATGATTTTATCTGGTTTTCCACTTTCTCGGATTGTTTTTTCACTCGACCAAACATCAAAACTCACCCCAAAGCGTTCCAACGATGCTTTTTGTTGACCGAGTAGATATTCAATGCCTTTATCTCGGAACAGCGCAATACGTTCATCATGGCTAAGTTTTAGGTGATTATCTCCATCCTCAGTAACAATAGTTTCTGCAAATTCTTTCAAATAGTTTCCCTGATAACCACCTTCTGGAATATCTAAATTGTCTTCACCTAAGGTTTGTCTATAGCGAACATCTATTGATTCACCGAGTCTATCCACTTGACCACCTGAATCATTAACGTAATATTCACGGATGGCATCATAACCGATTGCGTTCAACAGATTTACAAGGGTATCACCTACTGCTGCCGCGCGTCCACTAACTATATTCAAGGGACCAGTTGGATTTGCACTGACAAATTCAATCTGAACGCGTTCCTTCATTCCTATATCATGAGTTCCATATTTATGTTCTAACTCATTTATATGTAAGAGTGTATCATACAACCAATCATTCGAAAGGTGTACATTAATAAAACCCGGTCCTGCAATTTCAAGTTTGCGAATGATCGGGTGTTCATCGAGATTGACATGTCTTTTGATAGTTTCAGCTATCTGTTGTGGTGGCAACTTCGCTTGTTTTGCTAAACCTAATGCCACAGGGGTTGCCAAGTCCCCGTGTTCAGCGGTCTTAGTCGGTGAAAACGGAATTGTAGGAACTTCAGTTATTTCAAGTTCGTCTGTATCAATTGCTCTACGAATCGCACCTTCTAAGATACTGTTTATTTCCTCTTTAATTCCATCCATATTAGGGTAACCAAGTATTCTATTAGCTATTATTGATTTATAAAATGCGTGAAGGAATTATATCATATCTACTTTCTGAAGTCAACTTTGATTAATCAAGGAACAGGGATATTTATAGTGAACTTTGGAATTAACAGAACATTTTGAGTTGTAGGAGGGAACTCCGATTCCCGACTATCAGTGAGTATTGTCGCGATTCGGGGATCGCTCCTTCAGAAATGTGTCTCTTTAATTTCAATGTCTACCATAAGTAACCCTGGCAAGGTAGGTCAATATGTTGTCAATAGTAATATGACTATGGTATAATATTGTAATCCAATTAATTCTATAAACTTCCCATATATAACTCAGGAGGTAAACACAGTGAAACAATCCAACATCACTCTATATTTAATTCTCTTAGTTAGTTTAGTATTATCGCTCGAAATTGCTTTTGAGACTCATGCATCAAAGATTACGGGTAAGATTGTTGATGAAGATGGAAATCCGGTGAAAGACATCGTTGTAAACATAGAGTCATATAAAGGGAAAATATTACATAGTAGAAATCAAATGCGTAGGAACGAACAAGTATTTCCACCGCCACAACCGAGTAATACTGATGCAACTGGGGCATTCACTATTGAAGACCTCACCTCACCTTCAGTAAATCTATTAAGATTGTCTTTAAACCATGAGTCAGATTATAAACTTCAGGCAATTGAAATGCAGGGAATAAGTTTTAGATTCCATCCACACCAGTTTCATTTGTTCAATGGATTTCCATTCGGAATTGAAGAAGAAACAGATGAAATAAATGTAAAGATTACTGTACAATATCGGATGCGGATTAAAGGACAAGTGTTTAATGCAGATGGAACACCGTTGAGTAATGCTAACGTCGACATTGTGGTAAACTATCGTAGCAAAACTGGATCAGGTAGTGGAACTAGCAGCGGAACAAAAACTCTTGATGAAAATGGTGGATTTACTCGTTATGTAGATTCTCCTGCATATTATACTGTCTCTATAACATATCAAGGGAAAACAGTTGAATCCAAAGAAGTATTTCTTGAACAAGGACAAAGACTTGATGGACTCACATTGACATTTGGAGAAAACATAAAAAAACCTAAACCCAATATCCCAGAACAACATATACATGCTCCCCCTGATCCCGAACGTCTACACGCTGCATTAAAACGTCGAGAGGAGGGTGTTTGGGCAATTAACCCAGCAAACAGACATGCATATAGAATGATTCAGTGTGAATCCCCAGAAGATGCGATTGAAAAGGCGAAAACTCAAAAAGCACATCTCATCGCTATCAATGACGAAGAAGAACAGCAATGGATACTTTCTGTATTTGGGAAAGAAAACTATTGGATCGGTTTCACTACAGAGAATAAAGAGAGTGAAAAAAAGTGGGATAATGGAGATCCGTTCACATACACAAATTGGGATTTACAAAAGCTAATTCCAGATTCAGATAAGAAATCAGAAATTGATGAAAACAGTGGAAAATTATATGCAGTACTCATCGGAGTGACTGGAAAATGGCAACAGATACGTGAAAATAATCCTGTTACAGGAATGACAAAACGTGCAATCCTTGAGAGAAAAGATTTAATCATTGGGATGCCACAACCAGATGAAGACTTAGAATAATACACATCAAAAACATTAAAGGAGACATACCGATGAATTACACCTACATAACAAGAATAATTGGAATAGTTGCTCTCATAATGCTGATTACGCTATTTGATGTTGTTGCTCAAGATAATCCTGTTGAACCTGAAGTCAAAGACGCAATTGAACTATCTGGTAAGGTTGTTGATATAGAAGGTAAACCAATACCTGGATTCTCATTTTCAATTCAATCTACAGAACAACAACGGGATATGTTTCCACGAGGAGTTATGATCCCCCCGCATTTACTAAATCAACGAGGAGGTCCACTTCCAATAGTAGCGGCAAAAACTGATGCAGAAGGGACATTCAATCTGAAAAATATACGTCCCGGATATTTACAAGTAAATCAAATAGATGAAAACAAGTTTAATGCACTGAATGGGAAGGAACCGATGGACCCACAAATTGCACAACAAATACGTATGCAAATGATGCGGTTTGAAGAAAAAAAGTCAGAATTTCAAATCCTCTCCATTCGACTAAATAACGTAACATTTTACTATTCAGATGATGGACCACCTCATTTACGTGGACTATCCTTTGGGCTAAAGCCTGGGACAAACATTAAAAACATGAAAATTACCGTCAAGAAAATGCTTAAGATACGTGCACAGATTGTCTATGCTGATGGCACACCTGTTGCAAATGTCAGCGCAAGTCTTTCCATGCGCTATAACGGTAGAGATTTTGGGGGTAGAAGCGGGTCAGATGGCGCAAGTTGTTTCACTGATGCCCAGGGATTTTTTACAGAGTATAGGAATGAACCCGGTTACTATACACTTTCAGTGAATCTTAGAGGATTCTCAGGCGGTGCAGGTCCATTTCTGCTTAAAAAAGATGAACACCCTGAAAAAATTGTGATAAAACTCAACGGGAATCCTGTAGTACCTAAACGACCCACAGGAGAAAACAGAGAGATAGACAACGAGAAAGCACGCAATATCGTTAATGTATTACTTAACAGAAATAATCGTGCGGAACCTCGCCTACCAAATGTCCGTCCACTAACAAAACCTGAAAAATTAGTTTGGATCATTAATCCTGCAAATGGACACGCTTATGCAAAAATATCTTGTCAGGATTGGCACGATGCACAACGGAAGGCTATTAAAGAAGACTCGCATCTTATATCCATAAACGATGAAGACGAACAGTTTTGGATTGACACAATCTTTGATAGATCAGACTACTGGATAGGACTCAACGATATTGAAAAAGAAGGTATATGGCAATGGGATAGCGGTGAACCTGTTACATATACAAACTGGTCAACGCGTGAGATCTTTCCAGATAACACCCCAGATACAGAAAAGGACTATGTAGCAATCGTTCCTTTTTTTGAGGGTGGATGGCAGTCAACAAGTCCTAAAGGACATCTCGGGCGAACTACACACTCCGCCATCATAGAGAAGGACGGTTTAGTTTCAAAGATTCCCAAACCACAAGATGATACTGAAGAGGAATAGTCTGTATTGTTAGTGATATAGATGAATGATGCTCTATCTCACGTAACCAAATTACCGCAATACGCACACGCATTCACTTCTTTATCACCATTGAATGTTTCTCGTTCAGAGACCAAATATGTCTCCTGATTGGTTACACAGTTCACGTTTTCACACTGATAGGATGATTCTTCAATGTTGCGGGTTGGAGGCTGTGTCAAGATAAGTTGTTCTAACCCTAATAGGCTGGCAATGAGTGCCATCCGTACAGGTACTGCATTCGCTGATTGTTCAAAATACGCTGCTCGAGGGTCATCATCTAACTCATACGCGAGTTCATTGACACGAGGGAGTGGATGCATAATCATTGCATCATCTTTGGCATTTTCCATCACCGCTGCATTTAACAAATAACTTCCACGCACAGTTTCTGCATCTACACTTGCAGGCAGCCGTTCCTCTTGAAGACGATTAACATAAATTACATCAAGCGTTTCAATTACTTCTGTTACATTTTCTACTTCGAGGGGTATCTGACCGTGAACTTGTGCCAATCGGTTGAGTATCCAAGGAGGCATTTGTAACCCTTTTGGGGCTATGTGAACAAGGTTACCACCAAAACGAGAAACTGCTAATGCAAACGAATGTGCCGCACGACCATACATCAGATCCCCGCAAATACCAACTGTGAGTCCCTCAACCTGCGATTTTCTACGGATAATTGTATAGAGATCTGTGAGGGCTTGAGTCGGATGAGCATGACTCCCATCCCCACCATTGATCACAGGGATATTCGCATGACTCGCAATAACACGTGCTGAACCTGCCCAACTATGTCGAACAACAATCACATCAGCATAGTTAGTGACCATTCGAGCCGTGTCAGCAAGAGTTTCACCTTTTGTTACAGAGGTAGAACTTGGATCAGAAAAACCAAGTGTCCCTCCATTCAACCTTTCCATCGCACTTTCAAAAGAAAGGCGTGTTCGAGTGCTTGGTTCATAGAACAAGGTCGCAAGCAATTTACTTCTGCAGATACCTGACCATGTTTCATGCTGTGACTGCATCCCCACAGCTAACCGAAAAATCTGTTCAATCTCAAAATTCGATAAATCGTCAAGTGTTACAAGATGCCTCATTATTCCCTCAATGAAAATTTGTTGTTTGCCTTTGTGTTGCCTTACGTTTATGCCGATTCAGTATCAACCTTTAGACTTCCTACCAATTCTTTGACCGAACTTAGTTCATTTTCCTCAAGGTAAATCTGGATACCTTTAATTGTGTCCATTGATGCCTGTGGATTGACAAAATTTGCTGTTCCAACAGCGACTGCAGATGCACCTGCTATGAAAAATTCCACTGCATCTGTTCCAGTCATAATACCACCCATCCCAACAATCGGAATAGAGACATTCTTATATACCTCCCAAACCAATCGTAGGGCTACAGGTTTTATAGCAGGTCCGGAAAGACCGCCTGTTACATTAGCAATTTCAGGTTTGCGCGTATCTGCATTGATTGCCATACCGAGTAATGTATTAATCGCAGAAAGCGCATCTGCACCCGCTTCTTCAATCGCTCGTGCTATAACGCTTATATCGGTTACATTTGGTGACAGTTTCACCAATAGTGGTAATGACGTATTCGCTCTGACCTTTTTGACAAGTTCATGTGCTAAGTTCGCATCAACACCAAAACTCATACCACCACAATCCAAGTTTGGACAGGAGATATTTAGCTCAATACCTGCAATACCTTCTGCTTCACTCAACTTCTCAACGACTGTCAGATATTCGTCAACTGTTTTACCACAGACATTGACAATCACCGGCACATCAAAATCCCGTAGGTAAGGTAACTTCTCTGAAATAAAGCCATCAACACCCACATTCTGCAGTCCAATGGCATTGAGCATACCAGACGCTGTTTCCATAATACGGTTCATCGGATTGCCAGTCCACGGCACACTTGTAACTCCTTTAACGACAATCGCACCGAGTCGGTTCAAGTCTACGAAATCAGCATACTCACTACCATACCCAAAAGTGCCAGACGCAGTCATCACAGGATTCCGCATGCGAATCCCACCAATATTTACTTTGAGAGAGCTGTTTTCTGTTTCCATCACGCTTAATAATAGCAGGTCTAAGTCAAAATTACAAGACACATTACCAACTTAAATAGACAACGCGAAAATCAAAAAACAATCCAAAAATGCTAATAATTGACGCTACAATAACATCTCCAATTACCAGTCCGATAAAAAACGGTATAGTCCGTCTATACAATCGAACCCCTCCTGTTGAAAGCAAAATCCGTTTTACTGTCCAACTAATTAATAGTGGAAACCATAGACCTGTAAACGTCCACCAACTTGAAACAACATACCCTACAGGATGAAGCGGCCACTGAATGAAACGCCATCGCAACAGTAATAGACCGATAGCAAAAATAAAACCGCCAGCGGTATACATCAATCCGCTAATATTTGTATCACTGGGGTTATATAACCAACCCGCAAGTCGGTTGAATGCTGCACGCGCATACCAGGAACGGGCATTCTCTAAACCAACCTGATAGGATAGATGTAGATGTCCCCAAGCAGCAGATAGTGCTCCCACGAAGATCGCAATTGCCAATACCCATAATAATTGTGTAGCATTAAAACGCGTTTGATGCGCAAGTTTTAACGCCTCCAACTGATGCGGCATAGGGTGTGCTCTGTAGGAAAGATGATTCAACCAGAAAAACAACGACATGACAGATAGATTACGATTACCTATACGACGGGTACCAAATGCATCTGTCAATAGTAAATCTGGTCCTGCATTGTATAAATCATGTGCAGGGGGTCCCAATTCAGCACGAATCCGTGTGATTGTAATTGACATCGCAAAATATAATATAAAAAACAAGATAGCAAACCATAACGACATCCCCGCTTTCAAACAAAAGACCAAAATCATAATCAAACCTATAACCACACCAATAATTGCTGTCCTATAACGTAATGCTTCTCCCTTATCGTTACCATCAAATGTTCGACTACTAAAGAAAGTCTTTAACACTACCTTTACATGCGTCCTTCCCATCCACAACGTCCAAAGAAACAGAGCAATCCATACACCTCGAATTTGCGCCATTTCTCTTGGAAATCCAATAGCACTTCTCCACCCAAAACTCTGTCCAATAATTCGTTCAAAATGCCAAAATAGATGGAAGAACCAGCAGGAAAACCCCAAATCAAGAGGAATCAGGAAACCAATACCGATTGCAAACGGGAAGAAACTAATACGAAATCCAGGATTGTTCATAGCACTCCACGGACTTTCTGTGAGACGAAAATTATGGTAGAGTGGAATTGATGGGAAAACTGGATTGATTTGGTGTAAACTATACATAAGGTTCAGTATAGCAGCCACACTCAAACCTACCGTCATCATACGCTTGTTGAAAAAGCGATTCTGACCTTGTGTGATTTCTAAAGGGAGTTGTGCTATAGGATAGGTAAGTCGTTCATGTTCTTGCCACTGTTTGCGTAAAAGCACATTCAGGCAAAGCATCGTTACACCAAGAACGAGGCAGAAACAAACCCATATTATCGTGGGTACTAACCATGCATGTATATGTGATTGAAGATATAACGTGGATTCCCCTTCATAGAATCCTCGTAATATATCATGTTCACCAACAACAAGCCAATCCGGGAGATGTTGATGGAAGAGTTGTGACCACTCATTTTCAGGTGTTGCATACCAAAATCCGTTACCCATCAATGGAACTAACACTTGTAACATGTCGCGTCCAGCAAATACTGATGCTTGACATAACATTGCATAAATCGTTAGCAATTCACTTTGTGTAAACGCTAACCTCGGGTTTAACCGACGCAGTAACACATTGAGCGCGATAAGAACAAGCAAGGTAAACAGCACATTGAACAGTAAAGCTAAACTGGTAGGACGATTAGAATCCCAGATGTAACTGAGATGTAGAATCCAATAACTGTTGAGTGGTATTAGAACAATACCAATTAACGTCGCACGTAAGGTTATAGGATTTTTGGTTTGAGGTAACATTCAGAGGAAAGAATTATGGTGATGGTAGTATTTGGTTTCGTTGTGATGGTCATTATTAGTGCAGGTGTGTTGATAGCACGTTTGGCAACGGTAGCAAAATCTAAAGGTTCTTGGATATGGGGTGTCTTAATACTAATCCTCCTTATTTCTATTCCACTATTCCTATTAGGTTTATGTGTGTGGTTACTCAACTTTTACAATATTGATTTTGGTCCAATTAATAACTAACCCACTTCTGTATTAGTAGCAGTATCGGTGTTTTCAGATTCAGTAGCATCAGTCATTTTACCCGATAAGTAGAGAAACCATACGGTCAACACGAGGGCAATAACGATCCACAACAACCCCCAGATTTCTGTAGTAAGTAATCCCATATCTTCTGCCAACATCCGTGCATCTGAACGTAGGTTGGATCTATCTAAAACATCACTTTTAATGTCAAGAATCGCATAGAGACAACTTGTCAAACCAATAACACGTAATATCCAATCATTAACCACTTCTGGTAGAAACATTCCAATCCCAATAAGAGTTACTCCAAACGCAATGCCAAAAAGGTATGTAAAGGTATCTGAACCAAAAGCAATGGTGATAACAACCATGCCTATACCGATAATCACACTTACTGCTTTATCTAAATGCGTTCTTGCAGCCAACAGCAGAATTACACCACCCCACAACAGACTTCCAAGGTATCCAGCGGATAGCGTCCAGAAACGGGATCCTCCTCTTGTCAGAGCATGTCCTCCCTGTTGAGGATTAACCTCTATTTGAACGATACTACCACCCGTAGCAATCGCTGCGAGTCCGTGGCTTACTTCATGCATAAACACGACAAATATCTTCAGCGGTGACATCGCATCGGTATTCCACAACAATGTAATGACGATAAATATTAGAAACAGCGCAATATACCTTTTAAAAATTGTCATCATCTATCCTTGTTGAAAATACCAAATTCATAGATAAGTAAAATGTTGTATAGACATATTTTATCACATCTCACCATAAATTGCAAAACTGGATAGGTTGACGGTATGTAAAGTTTTTGGCATGAAATCAGAATGTTGCACATTTCTTTGAGTTGGAGCGTTTGTAATCGCACAATTTATTCCGCATCTTACATTCATGTTATACCAATTCTAATATTTATTGACCCATTACTGGATTCAACCATTGTTATTGATTGGAAATCTTTCTTCTGTAGGAGCGACCTCCTGGTCGCGATGTGTGTGTTATATCGCGACCAGGAGGTCGCTCCTACAGAAGATTATCTATATTTTCTGTTCTTCAGCGTCCTCTGCGCCTTCAGCGATTCAGACAATCCCGCAATTCTGACAACTAAAAACTGAAAATAAACTAATAACCGAAACATACATGAAACATATTGTTCCGACCCCCACCTTCCCTTCCAACCCACCAAATCCCATGTTATAATACTACCACTATGATAAAACAAAACAACAAACCCAACATCACCGTATTCGTAGGTCGGAGCGAGCAAAGCGACCTCCGACATCTTACATTCTGTAGAAGCGACCTCCGACAAAAATCCAAAAAAGTTACCAAAATTATTTTT